>Ga0315282_10000221_pt1 | contig 114740 bp, 115 predicted proteins | sample YL17G07_20_MG_FD_203693 | JGI IMG/M metagenome (GOLD analysis project Ga0315282, IMG submission 203693) | Sediment microbial communities from Yellowstone Lake, YNP, Wyoming, USA - YL17G07_20 | ecosystem: Environmental > Aquatic > Freshwater > Lake > Sediment | place: USA: Wyoming | collected... | reverse complement strand
TCCCTTGCCATGTGGCATTTTGATCCAAAAACGCCTTATTGCGTTCTCGACGTAATAAGGCGGATGCCACACTCTCCTGCCTATTTATTCAACACAGTTTCAGCAAGAGAAACGAGGAGGGGATATCAGCTCCAGAACGCGCAAATCTTTGGGCCTCGATTCCAAGCAATATTTCTAATACAAAAACCTGTATCCATCGAAAAAGAATTGGAGGGAGTTTTCTTTGAAGAGTGACATCGAGATAGCTCAAAAGGCAGACATTCGACCTATCGTGGACGTCGCCGCGAAGTTGGGATTGACCGCAGACGACCTGGAGTTCCACGGCAAATTCATAGCGAAGGTCACTCTGGACGTTTTAAAGAAATTCGCCGACAGGCCCCAAGGCAAATATATCGACGTGACGGCGATCACGCCAACGCCGCTCGGCGAGGGCAAAACGACCACGACCATTGGCCTGGTACAGGCACTTGGTACCGAGCTGAAGAAGAGCGTCGCCGCGTGCATCAGACAGCCGAGCATGGGCCCGACGTTCAACATCAAGGGCGGTGCCGCAGGCGGAGGCTACAGCCAGATAATACCCATGGAAAGCTTCAACCTTCACCTGACGGGGGACATACACGCCATCTCAGTCGCTCACAACTTGGTGGCGGCCGCGATCGATAGCCGCATGTACCACGAGAGCCTCCAGACGGACGAGCAGCTGAAGAAAAAGGGACTGACGAGGATTGACATCGACCCCAGCACGATCACATGGAACCGCGTTGTCGACGTCTGCGACCGCAGTCTGAGAGAGACACAGATAGGATTCAATGACGCGAAGAAGGATGACGGAACGGCGAGCCCGATCTTTCCGAGGAAGACCGGATATGACATAAGCGTCGCAAGCGAACTCATGGCAATCCTCGCCCTCACCACGAACCTCAAGGACATGCGCCAGAGGATCGGACGCGTGGTGGTCGGGCTGGACAAGAAGGGCAAGCCTGTCTCGCTCGAGCAACTCAAGGTCGCGGGTGCGGTCACGGTCCTGATGAAGGATACGATCATGCCCAATCTGATGCAGACGCTGGAGGGACAGCCGGCGTTCGTGCATGCGGGCCCGTTCGCGAACATCGCGCACGGCAACAGCAGCATCATCGCGGACCAGATCGCCCTAAGATGCGCTGACTATGTCGTCACGGAGAGCGGCTTCGGCGCGGACATAGGGATGGAGAAGTTCTTCGATATCAAGTGCAGGTACAGCGGCCTAATCCCGAACGCGGTCGTGCTGGTCGCGACCGTGAGGGCGCTTAAGATGCATGGAGGAGGGGCAAAGGTCAAACCGGGCGTTCCGCTCGATAAGGCCTACACGAGCGAGAACCTCGACCTGCTGGAGAAGGGGCTGGACAACCTCGGAGTGCACACAAAGAACGCGAGACGCTTCGGCATCCCTGTCATCGTTGCTGTCAACGCCTTCGAAAGCGACACGGACGCCGAGCTCGAGATGATCCGCAAGTACGCAATCAAGTCGGGGGCGGAGGACGCCGTGAAGTGCACGCACTATGCCGAAGGAGGCAGGGGGGCGAAGCAGCTCGCGAAGCTTGTCGTCGAGGCTTGCGGCAGGCCCTCGAAGTTCAAGTTCCTGTATCCGCTCGACTGGCCAATCAAGAAGAAGATCGAGTGCATCGCCACGGAGATATACGGAGCGGACGGCGTGACCTACACCGACATCGCTGAGAAGCAGATCAAGTCGTATGAGGACGCTGGCTTCGGCAACTTGCCGATATGCATGGCGAAGACCCACCTGAGCCTGAGCCACGACCCCGACCTGAAGGGCGTCCCGAAGGGCTTCACCGTCCCGATACGGGAGGTGAGGGCAAGCGTCGGGGCAGGTTTCATCTACCCCCTGCTCGGGAAAGTGAGCACGATGCCTGGCCTCGCATCGCACCCGGGGTACATGGACATCGACGTGGACGAGAAAGGCAACATCAAAGGTCTCTTCTAGATCGGTCGGAAGCGTGGAGTGGAGGATCGCGACGAGATCTGCCGAATCCTCCCCGCAAACCCCTTCCCACCCTTTTCATCTTTCATGTGTATTGACCAAGCCATTCATGGTTACTGCTCAGCTTCACGTCAGAGGCTGTCTCTTCTAGGCAGGGGGGCGTCCCTTCCGCACTCAGTCCCCCATGTGCTCCTCGATGTACTCCCCCACCGCCATGAACTCGACACCGCGGTCGATCGCTCCCTGGATGATCGTCCGGACCCAGTTCATGTTCTCCGCGACCTTCTTCTCGGCCAGCACGCCGTCCTTGTAGTTCTCCACCATGTGCCAGCTGTGGGTCGCAAGTACGAGGAGGCCGGCGCTGAACTTGGAGACCATGTACTCGTAGTCCCTGACGTTCCTCTCCCGCTCGTGAAGGGACCAGAGATACGATACTATCTTCTTGCCCTCCTTGTCGGATCCGGAAGAGATCGGCGCCTCTACCAACGGGCCGAAGACCCTATACGGATACACTTCCCCTTTGTCCTGCCTCCGTACTATTGAGGAATCATAGAGGTAGCCTTCCTGGGCGAGCGCCTGGAGCACGGCGTCGTCGATGTGAAGATACGGAGCGCGAAAGCCGACCGGTCTGCGTCTCAACAGGCTCTTCAACGCGCTCGAGCTTCCGACGACGACCTCCTCGATCTGCTGTGCAGAGAGTTTAACCCCGGTGTCGGCGCCCGTCAGGTCTTCGTGGACTATCCCGTGGGCGGCGATCTCGTGCGAGCGAAGAAGGCCTCTCAAATCCATGGTCTTCGATATCTCCTTCGCCGTCTCGGCCTCGATGAAAAAAGTGCCCTGGATGCCGAGGTCGTCAAGGATCGAGACGATCATCTTGAGACCCTTCGCCGCGGACCTGAACCTGGGAGAGGTCTTCCCGCCCTTCTCTCTCGAGACTCCGCCGATCCTGCCCTTCTCCGCTAGGTTGACATCCCTGTCAACGTCTACGGTCATCGCGGCGCAGCGCATCGTATGCGAATGGGACTGATAATAAATAACAATTGTCGCACGCCGAGGGGAAGGGTGCCAAGAAGACTGCGATCGTCCTCGTGTCCGATTTCCGAAGCCCGGTCCTGGACAATCCAGCAATTCTCACAACGTATTTATAATCAAGATTGAGTTCTTCAATGCCATGCGCTCCGCTTCGCGCTTCCAGGACGATCAATGCTCCGCGTCGAAGTCGATATCGAGACCTGAAGGGAGGTGTTAGTCTGACCCAGGTCTTAGTGATAGGCGCAGGTCCGACCGGAATCGCCGCGGCGCTCAACCTCGCCGAGCGTGGGATCTTCTCGACAATAGTGGAGAAGAAGCCGGGCATCGGAGGACGGGCATCCGAGCTCTGCTGCAAGGGCGTGGCTGAGTGCGTCAGGTGCGACGTCTGCCTCTCGATAGACAAGATCGATGATCTGGTCCAATCAGATTTCATAAGGGTTCTAACGAGCACGGAAGTTGTCCGTGTGTCCGGTAAGCCCGGCGCGTTCAGAGTGACGCTGAAGAGGAATGCCCAGCACGTCAGGGAGGAGGCTTGCGTCGGATGCGGCGCCTGCGCCGAGGTCTGCCCGGTCAAGGGCAGCGCCATCAGACCTTGCTCTGAGAGCGGAGCACCAAGGACGTTTCATATCGACGAGGAGAAATGCATCAGGCTGAGGAATGGAGAATGCGGGAAGTGCGCCGATGTCTGCCCGACCGCCGCGATAGACTTCTCCCCCAGAGTTTCGAAGAAACAGCTCGCCGTCGGAGCGATAATCGTTGCGAACGGATACGAACCGTTCGACGCGGCGAAGGAGCCGAGATACGGATACGGTCTGTGCAGGGACGTCATATCCTCCGTCGAAGTGGAGAGATCCATAAGCCGGACCGGGAAGATACTTGTTCCTTCGAGCGGGAAGACGCCGAAGCGGATCGCTGTCATCCAGTGCGTCGGTTCCAGGGACGACCGATTCGGAGCCAGCTACTGCTCGAAGGTCTGCTGCAAGTACGCGTTGAAGATAGGACAGCTCCTGAAACGGCAGGATCCCGATGCGGAGATATCATTCTTCTTCATGGACTGGCGACCTTATGATCTGGTGGACGACGAGCTGACTGGCTGGGCGACCAGAGAGAAGAACATCATATTGATCAGATCGAGACCGGCCGAGGTCCTTGATTGCGGATCAGGAAAGCCGGTCCTGAGATTCGCAAGCACCGACGACGAGAAGGTCATCGAGACGGATTTCGACCTCGTGATGCTCTCCGTGGGCATACTTCCGCCGAGAGATGCGTCGGACCTCGCGAGGTCGCTGGGACTGAGCCTCTCTGAACAGGGATTTCTGGAAGAGCGCGTTCCCGGAGTGTTCCCGGCAGGTTGCTGCACGGGCCCGAAGGACATCGAGGAGAGCGTGGAGGATGGCATAGCCGCCGCCGGCAAGGTCGCATCCTTTCTGGAGGGATTGCACTGAGCCTGGACGTCCGTCTTCGGAGGGGGGACGAGCTGATATCCTTCGTGAGCAGCACGAGGCCAGCGCGACCCCGAAAGAGACTACCACCGGATGTTGCTGAAGACAAAGGGGAAAGGATCGGGATCTTCATCTGCAGGTGCGGGGGGACGGTCAGCAGGATCGTCGATGTGGATTCGGTCGCAGCTCACGCTTCTTCCCTGGATTCGGTAGCGTTCGTCGGAGTAATGGATTTTCCTTGTTCAACAAGAGGACAGGCAGAAATCCGAGAAGCTATCAAGGAGAACGGTCTGGGTAGGTTCGTGGTTGCCGGATGCTCGCCGAAGACGCACGAGAGAACGTTCAGGAGGGTCGCGGCCGGCGCGGGTCTCAACCGGTTCATGTTCGAGATCGCGAACATCAGAGAGCAGTGCGCGTTCGTTCACGCCCAACCTGAGGCGACGGAGAAGGCGAAGGTGCTCGTCGAAGCTGCAACATCGAAGTGCAGGTTGCTGTTCCCGGCGCCATACGAGCAGGTTCCTGTCTCGTCGAAGAGGGTGCTTGTTGTCGGCGGCGGTCTCAGCGCCATGATTGCGGCATCGCATGTCTCCGACCAGGGGTTCGGAGTCGTCCTCGTCGATCCGAAGGGAACGCTGGACGAGGTCTCCGTGACGACGACACATCGTGGAGTGCCGGCGGAGTACGTCCGGAAGATCGTCAAAGGACTGAAATCGAGCCCTTCGACAAGGATGCTATTCGGGGCCGAGGTCGTCGATTTCCAGGGACATCCTGGGGACTTCCGGGCACTGATCGAAACGCCGGAGGGGGAAGAGGACGTCAGGTGCGGGGCGGCGATCCTCGCGCTCGATGCTGTGCCGTTTGCGTCCAGGGCCAAGAGCGAGGACGAGCGAGTGATCACTCAGGGAGAGTTCAAGAAACTCCTGAGCTCGCAAACAACCGGCCTGGGAAAGGTCGTCATGATATTCCCCAAGGACTCGTCTGAAGGGACTTGCGGGAGGAGTTGCCACCTGGGCGCGATAACCAACGCTCTGAGATTGAAGGAGCTTCTGCCTTCTGCAGACGTTACGATCATCTGCAACGAGGTCAGGACATACGGCATGTACGAGCTCGATTACAGAAAGGCGCAGGAATGCGGGATCAGGTTCGTACGCTGCGAAGGCGAAGCGGTGATCCAGCATGAGGGGGGCCTGAGAGTGCTGGTCACAGATGCGTATTCGGACACCACCCTGAGCCTGCCTGCAGATCTCATCGTCCTGAGCGATCTCTTGAAGCCTCAAGATACGAGGCGGCTGGCGAAGATCTTCAGGATTCCAGTCGATATGAATGGGTTCTTGGCTGTATCCCAGGTCAGGCTGGAGCCAGCGTCGACGCTCAGGGAGGGTGTCTTCCTTTGCGGAAGCGCCACCGGCCCGAGACTCGTTTCGGAGGAACTCCTAGAGGCATCGGCCGCCGCGTCCGGAGCTGTCTCCCTTCTTTCATCATCATTCATAGAAATCGGAGGCTCGGTCGCCGAGGTCGATCCAGAGAAATGCTCTGTCTGCCTCTCCTGCATCCGAAGCTGTCCGTACACAGCGCCGTTCATCAACGAGAATGGAAAGGCGGAGATTGACATCCAGACATGCCAGGGTTGCGGCATTTGCGTCGGGATCTGCCCCAGCAAGGCGATACAGATGTACGGCTACACGGACGCACAGATGGAGGCGCAGTCGTCGGCGAGCATAAGAGGTGGCGGAAGATGACCGATCGCATAAGAATCGTCGGCTACTGCTGCAGCTATGGCGGATACTCCTCGGCGGACCTCGCGGGCATCTTGCACATCGGTTACTCTCCAGACGTCATGATCATAAGGATCCCGTGCGCGGGAAGGATCGACGTCCTCCACATACTGAGGGCATTCAGGGATGGCGCCGACGCCATGTTCGTCGCCGGATGCCTCGAGAAGAACTGCAACTATGAGTATGGAAACTTCGAAGCGAAGAAGAGGGTTGAGCACGCGAAGCGGCTTCTCAGCGATATCGGTATCGAGAAGGAGAGAGTGGAGATGTTCAACGTCGCCTCGAACCAGAGGTGGAGGTTCCCTGAGATCGTCCGGGAAATGGTCTCGCGCGTCGAGGACCTGGGACCGAGTCCGTTGAAGAAGGTGGTCAAGTGATCATCGCGGAACAGAAACCACTGAAAGAGATCTGCAAGAACATCGAGGGTCACCATAAGATCCTCGTCGCAGGGTGCAGGTCTTGTGTCGCCATATGCCTCGCGGGAGGGGAGAAAGAGGTGGGGCTCCTCGCTGAATCCCTGCGCCTGTATTCGGACCTGAACGGCAAGAACTGGGAGGTCTCAGAGATCACGGTGGAGAGGCAGTGCGAGAAGGAGTGGGTAAGGGAGATGCGCCCGAGCGTGGAGGGGAGAGACGTCGTCGTCTCGATCGCCTGCGGCGTCGGGGCGCAAGTGATGCAGGAACTCTACCCAGATACGAGGATAGTACCAGGGCTCAACACCTCCAACATGGGGGCCCCGGAGGAGCAGGGCATCTTCCTCGAGAAGTGTGGCGGATGCGGGGACTGCGTCCTGCATCTGACCGGGGGGATCTGTCCCATCGTGAGGTGCGCAAAGAGCCTTCTGAACGGGCCGTGCGGGGGCTCGCAGAACGGCAAGTGCGAGGTCAATCGAGAGACCCCTTGCGCTTGGGATCAAATATACCAGAGCCTCAAGAAGTTCGACCGGCTCGACCTGATGGAGCAGGTGATTCCTCCGAAGAACTGGATGCCGAGCAGGAGCGGCGGGCCGAGGAAGACCGTGCGCCCGGAGGCCGTCCTCACCCCCGAGGAGAAGAAGGCAAAGGAGGGGATCGACTGAGGGCTGACAGCAATCTCGAGAAGGTGCTTGAGGCTGGGAGATTCGCGGTCACGGCTGAGATAGGCCCTCCGAAGTCTCCGAACCCGGAGACCGTGCGACGGCACGCCAGGATGCTCAAAGGATACGGGGACGCCTTCAACGTCACGGACAACCAGACCGCGATCGTGAGGATGTCGAGCGTTGCATCCGCGGTCTTCTGCCTACAGGAAGGTGCGGAACCGATAATGCAGATGACGTGCAGGGATCGGAACAGGATCGTTCTCCAGTCGGACCTACTCGGCGCCACAGCACTGGGAGTGAAGAACGTCCTGTGTCTCAGCGGCGACCATCAGACTTTCGGGAACCAGAAGGAGTCGAAGAACGTCTACGATATCGACTCGATACAAGAGTTGCAGATATTCAGGATGATGCGGGACGAAAAGAAGGTCTGGGGCGGGGACGGGCTGGAAGAGGCACCGAAGGTTTTCCTCGGAGCGACAGAGAATCCGTTCGCGGACCCATTCGAATTCAGAGTCACCAGGCTGGCTAAGAAAGTGACCGCCGGGGCTGAATTCATACAGACTCAGGCGATATTCGACATGGATCGGTTCGAACAATGGATGAGAGGCATCAGGGACAGGAGACTGGACGAGAGGGCCCACATTCTGGGAGGAGTTGTTGCCCTGAAGTCGCTCGGCGTAGCGAAATACATGAAGACGAAGGTCCCAGGAATGACGGTCCCAGACGGCATCATAGAGCGGATGAGGAACGCCACGGATCCCAAGTCCGAGGGGATCGAAATTTGCGTGGAGCAGATCGAGCATCTGAGGACGATCAAAGGAGTGCATGGCGTTCACATCATGACAATGAACTGGGAGGAGAAGGTCCCGGAGATAGTCCAGAAGGCTGGGTTGTATCCGAGGCCGACTATCTGAACCCCTTTTGTCCTACGGATTTCTCAGGCTCTCAAGAAGTCGTCGCAGTACAGCTTCTCGTTTAGGAGCACCTGGCCCGCCTTTATTATCTTCATGAGCTCCTCGTCCTCGGGATCGCATATCGCTGCGGTCAGTCCCGTACCCATGAGCATCGCGAGGAAGGTCCTGTTCAGGAGGCTTCTCTCCTTCGTCTGGTTGGAGACGTTGCTCAGCCCCACGACCGTTCGCGGTGGCGGATCGTTCAGATTCTGGAATAGCTGCAGGGCCTGGATGACCTTCTTCGGCTGATCCTGGGCCGCTCCGACCGGCAGTATCAGTGGATCAAGATAGAGGCGGTCTGGCATGATGTCGTACTCCATGGCGGTGGTCATCATCAGCATCCCCATCTCAGCGCGGGACTGGGCGTCATTCGGTATACCCCGCTCGTCCATCGCAAGGCAAATAATCTCCGCGCCGTGCTCCTTGCAGAGGGGGAAGAACCTTTCCATCCTCTTACGCTCGGCGGTCGTGGAGTTCATCACGACCTTGTTCTTGCAGGCCTTGAGCCCCGCCTCCATGGTCTTCGCGCCTGGCGTGTCCAGGCTCAAGGGAAGGTCGGTGACCTCCTGAATGGTCCTGACCAACCACTCCATCACTGCGGGCGCGTCCTCTCTTCCGGGACCTGTGTTTACGTCCAGCATCTGCGCCCCGCATTCAACCTGCCTCACGGCAAGGTCCTGAATGAACTTCGAATCCCGCTTGTCAATCGCTGTCGCGACCGATGCAAAGAGCCCGTTGATCCTCTCGCTGATAATAATCATCAGACCGACCAGAATGACAGACAGAGGTCGGCGAATAAAAGTCTTTGGATTTGAGACCCAGCAGGCGAGTCCTTGTGCAACGCTGAGCAAGGGAGAGACTGAGCAGTTGGACCTCCTCTGCAATCATATTTATGCCTAAATGTGACATATAGGCCCGGCATACTGTTTCTTGTATGCCCTACTTTAGCTGGGAGGAATCGGGTTGGTCAAGATAGAACGGGCATTAATCAGTGTTTCCAACAAGACCGGTGTCGTAGAATTCGCATCGGGACTGAAGCAGATGGGCGTCGAGCTGATCTCGACGGGCGGAACGGCATCGATGCTGAAGAAGAACAACATAGACGCGATTGAGATTTCACAGGTGACAGGGTTCCCTGAGATGCTGGACGGAAGGGTCAAGACCCTGCATCCCCTGATCCACGCGGGCATACTCGCCCGACGGGACGTTCCGGAGCACATGAGGACGCTCTCGGACAGGGGCATAAAGAAGATCGACATGGTCGCCGTCAACCTATATCCCTTCAAGGAGACCGTGCTCAAGTCGAGTTCCACCATCGAGGACATCATCGAGAACATCGACATCGGCGGCCCGAGCATGATAAGGGCCGCGGCGAAGAACTACCAGTTCGTCGCGGTCGTCACGAACCCCGCCAGATACGGCCCGATACTCGACGAGATGCGCGCCTCAGCCGGCAACATAAGTGCCGAGACGCTCAAGGGTCTGATGTTGGAAGCGTTCAGGAACACCGCGTTCTACGACTCAATGATCGCCTCGCACCTCGGCAAGACGTTCGGATCGGACCTGTTCCCGCCGACTCTGTCTCTCGGATTCGAGAAGGACATGGATCTTCGGTATGGGGAGAACCCGAACCAGTCGGCGGCGTTCTACACCGACCCGTTTGCGACTGGAGTATGCATATCCAAGAGCGAGAGGTTGCACGGCAAGGAGCTGTCGTTCAACAACATCCTTGACCTGGAAGCAGCCCTCGAGATCCTCAGGGACTTCGAGAGGCCGACCTCATGTGTGCTGAAGCACACCAACCCCTGTGGGATAGCCAGCGCCGATGCGATTAGCGATGCCTTCGTAATCGCTTACAATGTCGACCCGGTCGCAGCGTTCGGGTGCGTCATAGGAGTTAACAGGGAGCTCGACGACGCGACGGCGGTGGAGATATCGAAGCACTTCGTCGAGGCGGTCATAGCACCTTCCTACACGCCAGGGGCGCTCGAGACCCTGATGAAGAAGAAGAACATCCGAATCCTGAGGACGAATGCCCCGATCACTCGCGATGAGAAGCCAGAGATGAAGATGAAGAAGATCAAGGGCGGCTTGCTTGTTCAGACATCCGAGTACTTCAAGCTCAAGCCGGAGAACCTCAAGGTCGTGACGAAGCGACAGCCGACGGAGGAAGAGATTAAATCCATGCTCTTCGCCTGGAAGGTAGTGAAGCACGTCTGGTCCAATGCAATCGTCTACGTCAAGGGCGAGAGAGCGGTCGGTATCGGCGCCGGACAGATGAGCAGGGTGGACTCCTCCATGATCGCCGCCTGGAAGGCAAAGGAGGAGGCGAGGGGCAGCGTGATGGCCTCCGATGCGTTCTTCCCATTCCGGGACGGGGTGGACGAGGCTGCCAAGGCCGGCGTCGCCGCAATCATACAGCCCGGAGGATCTGTCAGGGACGAAGAGGTCATTCAAGCGGCGAACGAACACAACATGGCCATGGTGTTCACCGGGACGCGGGTCTTCAGGCACTGACGGCAACGTTCATTGCTCCGTGAATCGAATTACGTCGCTTGAGATCGAATGAGCAACGAAAAGGTGGCGCAGGTCCTCTACGAGATAGCCGACCTCCTGGAACTGAAGGGAGTTGAATTCAAACCTAGAGCGTACAGAAGGGCGGCAAGGAACATCGAGGAACTTGACAAGGACATCGAGGAGTACTACAAGGAGGATAAGCTCCGAGAGATACCGGGCGTGGGAGAGGCGATCGCGAAGAAGGTTGCCGAGATCATCCAGTCCAGAGAGCTGAACTATCTGAGGGAACTGAGGGAGGAATTCCCGGTCGGACTGCTCCAAATCATGGAGGTCCCTGAGATCGGCCCGAAGACAATAATGCGGTTGTACAAGGAACTGAAGATAACGAACCTGCACGAGCTGAAGAAGGCGGCCGAGGAGCACAGGATCCGCGGGCTGAAGGGCTTCGGCGGTAGATCGGAGGAGAACATACTCAAAGGGATCCAGCTGCTCGAGCAACGCACTGGTCGGATGCTCCTGGGGTACGCGTACTTCTACGCGAAAGGGATCGTCGATTACATGGTCGAGACCGGCGCCTGCAAGCTGATAAGCGTCGCAGGGAGCCTCCGTCGAATGAAGGAGACGATCGGCGACATAGACATCCTGGTCGGCAGCGACGGACCCGAGAAGGTCATGAAGGTTTTCGTTGAGAACCCAAACGTCTCGGAAGTCATCGCGCAGGGCGACACCAAATCGAGCGTCAGGCTGAAGGAAGGGGTGCAGGTCGACATCAGAGTGGTGAGCACCGACAGCTACGGGGCGGCGCTCCAGTACTTCACCGGGTCCAAGGAGCACAACATATCGCTGCGGTCACTTGCGATTGACAAAGGACTCAAGATAAACGAGTATGGGGTGTTCAAGAAGGACACCGATGAGCGAATAGCCAGTAGGACAGAGGGGGATGTGTATGCGGCTCTCGGCCTCGAGGTGATGCCGCCGGAGATCCGGGAGAACAGAGGGGAGATCAAGGCTGCAATCGAGCACAGACTCCCGGCCCTCATTGAACTCAAAGAGATCAAGGGTGACTTCCACGTGCACTCGACCCTAAGCGACGGGAGCGCGACGGTCGAGGAAATCGCGCTCGAGGCTAGGAAGAAAGCTTACGAGTACATCGGCATAACCGACCATTCGGAATCGCTAAAGGTGGCGGGCGGAGTGTCAAAAGAAGACCTGATGAAGAACATCGAGATGGTGAGGAGAGTCTCCGGGAAGACTGAGGGCGTCAGGGTCCTCATGGGGGCGGAGGTCGAGATCCGCAACGACGGGACCTTGGACTATCCAGATGGCGTGCTGAAGGACCTCGATTTCGTCGTCGGGGCGGTCCACTCCGGATTCAAGATGGATGAGAAGGAGATGACGGACAGGATCGTCGCCGCGATGTCGAACGACTATCTCACGATACTGGCGCATCCGACTGGAAGGGTCATCGAGCAAAGGGAACCTTACCAGGTCAATGTCGACAAAATGATGGATGCTGCGCTGGAGAAAGGGGTCTTCCTCGAGATAAACGCCCTTCCGGAACGACTCGATCTTAACGACCTGAACTGCAGGAAGGCGAAGGACAGGAGGATAACTCTGTCCATCGGAACCGACGCGCACAGCATATCTCAGTTGGACTATATGATGTTCGGCGTCGCCACAGGAAGAAGAGGTTGGCTGGGGAAGAAGGACGTCATAAATACGCTTCCTCTGAAGGACCTCGAGAGAACCTTTGGAATCTAACATTATCCTGCTGGAAGGCGGACTCTAGGCCAGAATTTATCTCGGACAACTCTTATATATCCGCTGCCGGGATGGAATAAAACATGAGCTTGAGGGAAGTGGCGCAGTCGATAAAGACGATGGAGATTCGAGGCGCTGGAGAGATCGCCAGGGCGGGCGCTGGCGCGCTGAAGGAAATGGTGCAGGAGTTCAGCGGGAAGGATCTCGATCCATTCAAGAAGGAGCTGGAGGAAGGCAAGGACCTGCTCCTTTCGACGAGGCCCACGGCGATATCCCTCTGGAATGCGGTGCAGGCGGTGTCACGAGGAGCCAAGGACGCCAAGAGCGTCGAGGAGCTCAGGAGCCTCGTCATCTCGAATGCCGATCGCTTCGTCGCTCGCTCGAAGGAAGCGGTGAAGACCATCGGAAGGATCGGCTCGCAGCGCATCAAGGGAGGAGAGCGCATCCTGACGCACTGCAACAGCAAGGCGGCCTTGAGCGTTATCAAGACCGCCTTCTCGGACGGTAAGAGGATCGAGGTCTTCGCCACCGAGTCAAGGCCATGGAGGCAGGGGCTCCTCACTGTCAATGAACTTGCCAGGGAGGGCATCCCCACGACGCTCATCATCGACAGCGCCGTCCGATGGGCGATGAAAGACATCGACCTCGTGTACGTCGGTGCGGACACGATCGCGTCGAACGGCGCCATCATAAACAAGATCGGTACGTCCCAGATCGCCCTCGTGGCCCACGAAGCGCGGGTGCCGTTCATAGTGTGCGCCGAGACCTTCAAGTTCTCTCCGAAGACCGTCCACGGGGAGCTCGTGGAGATCGAGGAAAGGGACCCCGGCGAGATAGTCAAGGAGGGCGAGATACCCCCGAACGTGAGGATACTCAACCCAGTGTTCGACGCGACGCCGGCAGACTACGTCGATTCGATAGTCACGGAGGTTGGCGTCATCTCGCCCTATGCAGCTTACGACATCATAATGAAGGAACTGGGACCGGAGACGGTTTTCAATAGATGATTTGGTGATCCGCATGGAATACTCTGAGAAATACCTGCACCTCGGGGAGAGGATAGACCTCGACACGCACGTCGTCTGCAAGTACAAGGTGAAGACGGACCTTCCCATGAAGAGGGCCGCCGCGGCGATAGCCACCGAACAATCGACCGGTACGTGGACGGGACTGACGACGCTGCACGAGGACGTCTTCTCCAGATTGAGCGGGAAGATTATCGACATCAAGGGCAACGTGGTGACCGTCGCCTTCCCCGCCGAGGACTTCAGTCTCGACGTCGGTGGCGTTCCACAGATCTTGAGCGTCATCGCGGGCAACCTGTTCGGGCTGGAGATCCTGAAGGGCGTTCGCCTCGAGGACGTCGAGTTCCCGCGTTCGATCCTTGACGCATTCAAAGGACCGAAGTTCGGGATACAGGGAATCAGGAACATCCTGAAGAGACCTGAGAAACCGCTCGTCGGAACGATAGTCAAGCCGAAGATCGGATTGTCTCCCAAGGAGACGGCGGCGTACATCTACGAAGCGGGCATGGGCGGACTCACGAATGGCAAGGACGACGAGACCCTGGTCGATCAGAAGTTCTGCCCGTTGGAGGAGAGGGTCGTGGCGGTCGCTGAGGCGCTCGACAGGGTGAAGAGCGAATCCGGTCACGTCATGATACACGCGATTAACGTCTCGACCCGCGGAGACAGGATTGTTGAGGTGGCTGAGAAGGCCCAGAAGCTCGGTGCAACCGAGATAATGGTCGACGCCCTGACCTGCGGTTTTGCGGCCGTTCAGGCCCTGGCGGAGGACCCATCGATTAAGGTGCCGATACACGTCCATAGGACGATGCACGCGGCGATAACGAGGAGCAAGGATCACGGAATAGCGATGCGGCCCATGGCAAAGCTCATCCGGATGTGCGGAGGTGATGCTTTGCACGTCGGAACATTCGGGGTCGGCAAGATGATGGGTGACCCGAGGGAGGATCTAGAGACGCAACGGGTCTGCGCAGACAAGGAGATCGGATACAGGCCGATGATCTCCGTCTGCTCCGGCGGAGTCCACCCGAGCCTTGTCCCGAAGCTGGTCGAGATTGCCGGACAGGACATCCAGATACAGGCGGGAGGAGGAGTCGCAGGACACCCGGAAGGCATCCGGGCGGGCGCGGCCGCGATGGCCCAGGCAGTCGACGCGGCATCCCAGGGGATTCCACTGAACGTTTACGCCAAAGATCATAGAGAGCTCGGGATCGCTCTCGAGAGGTGGGGATCGGAATGAAACTGAAAGCGAGATACATCGACATGGACACCGGAGAGCTGACCGCGGTCCTCCATGAGGAGGACTGCATGGAGCTCGGCGTCAGAGAGCAGGACAGAGTGAAGATCAAGCACGAGACCAAGGTTACCATCACGGCCATAGTCCACACGACCGATTCCGTCGTGAATCCGGGCGAGGTCGGCATCCTCGGGAAGACCTTCACTGCCCTCCATGCTGAATCTGGTGAGGATGTCGAGGTACTGTGCACCGGAAGACCGGATTCCGTCGACTACATAAGGAAGAAGATGGACGGAGAGGAGCTCTCTACGGGAGAGATAAGGAAGCTGGTGGGGGACATCGCAACGAGGAATCTGTCCAACATCGAGATGGCGGCATACGTTACCGCGGTGCACATCAACGGCATGAATCTCCGGGAGACTGTGGACCTCACGATTGCTATGGTGGAGAGCGGGGAGACCGTCGAATTCGATCGCTCCCCCGTCTTCGACTTCCACAGCGTCGGCGGCGTCCCGGGGAACAAGGTGACGCTAATCGTAGTCCCGATCGTCGCAGCCGCTGGGTTCCTCATACCGAAGACGTCTTCGAGGGCGATCAGCAGCGCGGGAGGCACAGCTGACATCGTGGAGGTCTTCACGCCGGTCGAGTTCGACTCGTCCGAGCTGAAGAGGATAGCGGAGAAGGTGGGAGGAACACTGGCGTGGGGAGGATCCATGAACCTGGCCCCGGCGGACGATCTGATAATCAAAGTGGAGTATCCGCTTGGCATCGACCCTCACGCCCAGCTGCTCGCGTCCGTCATGTCGAAGAAGAAGGCGGCTGGCGCTGATTACGTTGTCATAGACATACCGATGGGAGAGGGGACCAAGGTCAAGAATATGGATGAGGCGAGGGCATACGCCCGCGACTTCATCGACCTGGGCGAGGCACTCGGCATAAAGGTCGAGTGCGCCGTCACATACGGAGGTCAGCCAGTAGGCAGGGCGATAGGGCCTGCGCTGGAGGCCAGAGAGGCAATCAGCATCCTGGAGGGAGAGAAACACCCGGGCAGCGTCATTGAGAAGTCCTGCGGGCTGGCGGGGATGCTCCTCGAACTGGGCGGGATGAGCAACGGTGTGGAAAGAGCAAAACAGATCCTAGATTCTGGAAAGGCGCTGACGAAGTTCAGGGAGATCGTTGCCGTGCAGGGCGGCGACCCCAGCATCAAGTCGAAGGACATCAAGATAGGGAAGTTCAAGTACGAAGTGGCGGCGAGGAAGGTCGGTTACGTCTCCGCGATAAACAACAAGGCCCTGGTCCGCATAGCGAGGCTTGCGGGCGCCCCGAAGGACAAGGGAGCGGGAATCCTGCTGAACAAGAAGAGAGGGCACCAGGTCGAGATGGGTGAGACGCTCTACACGATCTACGCCGAGAACGAGGCGAAGCTCGAGCGGGCGGCCGACATGGCGAGGAGGACCGACTCGGTCTCTATCGAAGGCATGCTCCTCGCGAAGATACCTTCGTTCTCAAGGGTCAACGTCTGATCTTCTCATTCTGCGCCTTCAAAGCCCCATCCAGAGTCAGCTCGCCTCTTGCGACGGCCTCGGCCAGTTCAGAGGATATCGTGACCCTGCCCCCGCTCTCGATCCTGCTCAAACGCTGTATGTCCCGGATCTCGCCCGCGGTGGGACAGATCTCCGGCGGGGATGAGAGCTTGTGTCCCGAGGATGTGCCAATGCTCAGCGCCGCGTCGACGTCGGGGACGTCGCTCCTAGTCGTCGTGCTCGTTTCGTCCACGATCTCGACCTCGTCCACCTTGCCCCAGACCGCCTTGATGATGCGATTGCGGTTCGTTCTGTCGCCGTGGCCGATCCTGACGGCGGAGCTAGAGTGAGTGAAGCAGGCAAGGATGTGATCAACCGCGTCGGCGACCTGCTCCGGGGACTGAACGATATCGGTGAACAGTACTTTGCCGTCACCTAGGACCGCCAGGCCAGGCCTGCTCCCCGGATCGATGCCGATTATGAGGCTCTCGAAGTCCTTCCCACCCTTCAGTATCGCGGATGCGACGTCGATGGCCTGTTCTGGTCTGTCGTCAGCGACAACAGTGTGGAATCTGACCCTTGTCTCCTCCGCCTCGGTTGTAATGATCACGCCAACCGCGGAGGGGACGTGGTTCTCGAAGCCCAGGGAGATGAAGGGCTCGCCCCTCTCCTTCAGGTCCTGGACCAGCTGATAGAAGAACCTAAAATTGTCGGTCACGATGCCTATGATCTTCATTCTGAGGTATCTGATTCGGGCTGGTTGCCTTAACCCTTGCCCCTCTCCTGCTTCTCCTACCCAGCCGTATCCTTCCTGACTCTGTCGTACTCGTCTGGCATCCCGTGCCCCATATACAGGAACCCGATAGCGCTGATCACGCCGAACGACGCTATGATGCCCCATAGCAGGACAGGAGCGCCCATCATGGCATCCAATAGGACACCACCGATGACCGGCGCGACGGAGTACCCGAACGATGTGGCGAGTCCGAAGAAGCCCATGTACCTTCCCCTTTCGTTCTCCGGGGACATGTTCGCGACGATGTTCATCGACGACGGCGAAGTTATGTTCTCCCCGATTGTGATGGTGAACATGCAGAAAGCGAGGAAGAAGAAGTCCTGCGCGAATGCCACCAGGAAGTACCCAGTCGCATACACCAACGCTCCGACCGCAAGTACGGTCGACATCTTGTACCTAGAGATGTACCTGGCCATCGGCAGTTGCAGGAACACTACAAACACACCATTAATCGTGTAGAGATAGCCTATCTCGACCTCCGACACCCCCACGGCGTCTGTGGAGAAGACCGAGTACGTTGTCGACATCTGGGCGACTACTATGAAGAGCAGAAATGACATCGCGCAGAAGAACATGAAGCGCCTGTTCTTCCCTATCCCCGCGAGATCCCTGATGCTGAAGCCCATCCTTGGACCGATCTTCCGCATCGACTCCTGCAAGCCGAAGGTGATTATGATCGCGACGGTCGCGCAGGTCAAAGCGGTCAGAAGAAAGAGCGAGGAATAAGAGACAGCGGCGATGAAACCGCCTATCATCGGGCCGATCGCGAAGCCTATGTTCGCTCCAATTCTCAGCAGGCCGTAGGCCTCGATCCTCTTCCCGGGTCCGACAATGTCCGCTATCATCGCGTTCGAGGCCGGCTCGAACATATTGCCCAAGAAGGAGCTGAGTATGACGAGCACAGCAATCAGCAGGAAGTCCATGTTCGTTGCGATAACGAGGCTTATCATGACGAATATCCCGGCCCTTGCCCCGATGGAAATGCTCATGACATTCTTTCGCCCGAATCTGTCCGCTATCTCCCCCCCGAGGATTTGGCCCACGGCCCCGGTCGATGCTGAAGCAAGGAAGATGAGACCGACAACGGACATCGGCACGCCCAGCTTGTCGTGCAGGTAGATCGCCAGGAAGGGCATGACGACTGAGAATCCAGCTACCGCTACGATCCTGCCAACGAAGAGTATCCAGACTCGCCTGTCATAACCTCTAAAAGAGTCGGTCGGGAGACGCATGTGTCGACTTCCTCTGATTAAGAGATGTCGAAGGCGACGCGTCATGTGATAAATAAGGCTTTTCGAGAGGACCGCAGGTCTCTCACAGGAATATCAGCTGGAGCGCCCCTTCTTGAACCTGAAGAATCTCCCTTTCGGTTCTCCTTCCAGTTCCGCGAAGCGCTTCAGCAGCTCCTTCTGCTCCTTGCTCAGTTCTTCAGGCACAGCGATCCTCACGCGAACGTATTGGTCCCCGATCCCGCTTCCATCCACCATCTCGATGCCGCTCCTCTTCAGCCTGAAGACCGCATCGCCTTGAGTACCAGCAGGTATCTTCAGCTTCGCCTTCCCTTTCAGGGTGGGGACCTCAATCTCATCCCCCAGCGCTGCCTGAGTGAAGGTTATCGGCCAGTCCATCCATATGTCCGGCCCGTCCCTCTTGAAGTTCTCGTGCTCCTTCACGTGAACGACCACGAACAGGTCGCCCGAGGGGCCGCCGCCCGTATCGGCCTCGCCTGCACCAGGGACCCTGAGGTTCATTCCATTCTCTATCCCCTTCGGGATGTCGATGCTAATCCTCGACGTTTTGAACGTTGTCCCGTTCCCTTTACAGCTGGGACACGGCCCATTCGATATCCTGCCTGTTCCTCTACACTTCGGGCAGGTCGTTATGGAGACATACTGACTGTACCCTCTCCGCTCCGCTCTGCTCACTTGCCCCTTTCCCCCGCAGGCAGGGCAAGTTGTCACCTTTCCGTCCTTCGCACCAGTCCCGCCGCAGGACTCGCATTTGACCGAGTGAGGGATCGATACTTCCTTTGAGACGCCGGACGCCGCTTCCTCGAGGGTGATCTCGATGTCATACCTGAGCGACTGCCCCCTTCTCTGGCGATGGCTTTGCGAAGCCCCGTTCCCACGTCCGAACATTATGTCGAATATGTTGTCTCCGAAGCCGAAGGCGCCGAGATCGGAGAACATATCGCGCAGGTCACCGAAGTGGCTGAAGTCGCCCCAATTGAAGGACCCTTCTCTGAACTGTCCGCTCACACCAGCGTGGCCGTACGCATCGTAGAGCTTCTTCTTTTCAGGGTCCACGAGGACCTCGTAGGCCTCAGAGAGCTCCTTGAATTTCTCCTCCGCGGTCTTTCTGTCCAGCTTCGAAACGTCCGGGTGGTACTGCCTCGCGAGCTGGCGGTATGCCTTCTTTATCTCTTCCTCTGAGGCGTTCCTTCCGACGCCCAGCACCTCGTAGTAGTCCCTCTTGGTCATTCGAGGTCATCCAGTGGCGCGTTCACTTGTCGTCAACTATGTGAAAGTCGGCGTCCATATAGCCTTTCCCGTCTCCCTTGCCGCCTTCATCTCCCGGCTTGCTCTCCTGTTGCCCCTCGCTCTTTTGCTGAGATGCGCCTGCCTGATAAATCCTCGACGAAATCTGGTACATCTCCTTCATCAGGACGTCCATCTTCGCCTTTATAGTGGAGGTGTCGTTGGTGCCGATCACGCTGCGGAGCTCCTCCACCGCCTTGCCGATCCTCTCCTTCTCTTCGCTGGTCACCTTGTCGCCAAGCTCGTTGACCGTCTTCTCGCTGGTGTAGATCAGGGTATCCGCCTGGTTGACTAGTTCGACCTTCTCCTTCTGCTTCTTGTCGGCCTCGGCGAACTTCTCCGCCTCCGCGACCATCCTACCTATCTCGTCCTTCGAGAGCTTAGTGCTCGCTGTGATCGTTATCCTCTGCTCCTTTCCCGTGCCGAGGTCCTTCGCGGACACGTTCATTATGCCGTTCGCGTCTATGTCGAATGTGACCTCGATCTGCGGGATGCCCCTCGGAGACGGGGGAATCCCCATGAGGTGGAATTTGCCCAGAGAGGTATTGTAGGCCGCCATTTCCCTTTCTCCCTGGACGACGTGGATTTCGACGCTCGTTTGATTATCGGCGGCCGTAGTGAAGATCTGGCTCTTCCTAGTCGGAATCGTCGTGTTCCTCTCGATCAGACGCGTGGCGATGCCTCCGAGGGTCTCGATCCCGAGCGACAAGGGTGTCACGTCCAGCAACAGGACGTCCTTGACCTCTCCGGAAAGAACGGCCCCTTGGATCGCGGCGCCCATGGCGACGCACTCCATCGGGTCCACGCCGCGTTGTATCTTCTTGCCTACGATCGTCTCGACGAACCTCTGGACCATCGGCATCCTCGTCGGTCCGCCGACAAGGATGACGCTATCGATCTGGTCCGCCCCAAGGTGAGCGTCGCTCATCGCCGTGAGCATAGGTCCCCTGCAGCGCTCAACGACAGGTCCGACCAGCTCCTCGAGCTTCGACCTCGTTATCGTCATCGCGAGATGTCTCGGTCCAGCGGAGTCGGCCGTTATGAATGGAAGGTTGATGTCCGTCGACATCGTTGTCGAAAGCTCGATCTTCGCCTTCTCGCATGCCTCACGGACCCTCCACATCGCCATCTTGTCGTTCGTTAGGTCGATCCCGTTGTCCCTCTTGAAGCTCTCCGCCACGTACTTCATCAGTATCTCGTCCATGTCCGTTCCGCCGAGCTGAGTATCCCCATTGGTAGAGATGACCTCGAAGACACCCTCGCTGAACTCCATGATCGTGACGTCCAGCGTCCCGCCTCCGAAGTCGAAGACCATGATCTTCTGCTCCTTCCCAGACTTGTCCAGACCGTAGGCCAGCGCGGCAGCCGTCGGCTCGTTGATTATCCTGGCGACCTCGAGCCCAGCGATGGCGCCAGCATCTTTTGTAGCCTGCCTCTGGTTGTCGTTGAAGTACGCTGGTACCGTGATGACCACCTTCGTCACCTCCTCCCCGAGGTACGCCTCCGCGTCCCGCTTTATCTTTTGAAGAATGAACGCCGAGACCTGCTGAGGAGTGTACTCCTTCCCGTAGACCTTGGCTTTGTAGTCCGTTCCCATCTTCCTCTTTATCGCGGCGATGGTCCCCTCTGGGTTCGTGACCGCCTGTCTTCTCGCTGCTTCGCCGACTATGAGTTGACCGTCCTTCGTGAACGCGACATACGACGGGAAGGCCTTTCCGCCCAGACTCGTCCCCTCTGCACTGGGTATGATCGTCGGTCTGCCCGCCTCCATCACAGCCGCGGCTGAATTGCTAGTACCCAAATCAATTCCTATTGTTCTCGCCATTGCTTCCACCTCTACCCTCTTGTTTTCCAACCTTTACCTTTGTATGTCTCAATACCCGAGGTCCAAGGAAATAACCTTTCTGGTATACCTCTAGTATGTCCCCGTCATCCCCCTCTCCTGTGCAAAGAGCCTCATGGTACTGAGGGTCGAACTTCCCCTTCGAGGGGATCTCCTCAAGACCGTAGCTCTTGAGAACAGAAACCAGATTATCGTGAATCTGACAAATGCCAGTCTTGAACTCCTCCGAGCTGCATGACGCGCTCAGGGCCCTCTCGAAATCGTCCAATATCGGTAGAAGCTCGTAGATGAGCTTCTCGTTCGCCGATTTGACGAACTCCTCGCGCTCTCGCTGGATGCGCTTCTTGTGATTGTCGAACTCCGCCTGAATCCTCCTGGCGGCATCGAGATACTCCTTGGCCGCGGCAGTCTGCTTCTCCAACTCCTTCCTGACATCCTCGATCTGCTGCTTAATCTCGGAGACCTCATCGGTGGTTCTCTCGGCACTCGAATTGTCTTCTGCTTGACCGGTGTCACCGGCGCCGTTGCGCATGCCATCACCAGCTACCAACGCAGGAATTCATCTTCAGTTCTCAAGAACAAGGGAATAAAAAGGTTTGTTGGGAGCGCCCTCCCTCATTCTCATTCAGCTTCAGTCCTCGTCTCCGAGTCCTTCGCCGCCCATTCCGCCGGGTCCGCCGGGTCCGCCTGGTCCACCTGGTCCAGGTCTCCCTCCCTTGGACGCGATGACATCGTCGATCCTCAGAATCATGACCGCAGCGTCTGTGGCAGAATTTATGGCCTGCCTGCCTACGCGCAAGGGTTCGATGACGTTCTCCTTCAGCATGTCCACGACCTTACCGGTATAGACATTGACTCCCGCGTGGACCTTGCCCGACTTGTGGGCCTTTCTCAGGTCGATCAGTATGTCGATCGGATCGAGACCCGCGTTCTCGGCAAGCGCCGTCGGAACCACTTCCATGGCGCTGGCGAAAGCATCGATTGCAATCTGCTCCCTGCCGCCGACCGTGGCCGAGTACTCCCTCAGCCTCATCGCGAGCTCCACTGCGGTGGAACCTCCGCCAGTGATCATCTTGCCGTCCTCAATCGAGACAGCGACCACGCTCAAGGCGTCATCGAGCGACCGCTCGATCTCGTCCACGACGTGCTCCGTCCCGCCTCTGATCAGGACCGACACCGCCTTGGGGTTCTTGCAGCCAGTCACGAAGGTCATCTCGTCCTCCTGGTACCTGCGCAGCTCCACGAGCTCCGCCTGTCCGAGATCGGCCTTTTCCAGCTCGGACAGCTTGCTGACGATGTTCGCGCCAGTTGCCTTGGAGAGCTTCTCTATGTCGGACTTCTTTACCCTACGCACGGCGTAGATGCCCTCCTTCTGCAGGAAGTGCTGAGCAAGATCGTCGATTCCCTTCTGGCAGAACATGACGTTCGCACCGGACTTCTTGACCTTGTCCACCATGTTACGCAGCATGTTCTCCTCTTCGTTGAGGAACGCCTGCAGCTGAGACGGGTCCCTGATCTCAATCTTCGCGTCGATCTCGGTCTTCTTTATCTCGAGCGCTGCATCGACGAGCGCGATCTTCGCGTTCTCGACCTTCTTCGGCATAGCGGGGTGGACTGGCTCCTTGTCGATGATGATCCCCTTGATCATCTCGGTGTCGTCCATCGATCCGCCCTGCTTCTTGACGACCTGGATGTTGTCGAGATCGACGTTCATCTTTCCATCGATCTTCTCAGCAACGGTGGTCACCGCATCGACCGACAGGTCGGCCATGTGTCCCCTGGCCCCGCTCACAGCCTTGCTCATCATCGCGGTCATGGCGATCTTTCTCAGGAACTCTTTGTCATTGATACTGATCGGCATCGCGTTCGTATCGAGTATCTCCATGGCCTTCGCGGCCGCGAGTCGGTAACCACCACTGATTATTGTCGGGTGAACATTGGCGTCGATAAGGTCAATGGCCTTCTTCAGCAATTCCCCCGCTAGAACGACCGCTGTGGTCGTGCCGTCACCGCACTCTTCGTCCTGGGTCTTGGCAACCTCGACGAGCATCTTCGCCGCAGGATGTTCGACATCCATCTCCTTCAGGATGGTGACACCGTCGTTCGTGATGACGACATCACCCATGCTGTCGACCAACATCTTGTCCATTCCCCTCGGACCAAGCGTGCTTCGAACAGAATCAGCTATGGTTCGTGCGGCCATAATGTTGTTGTATTGTGCGTCCTTACCTCTGTCCCTCTTAGTGCCTTCTTTGAGGATCAGTATAGGTGTATTTCCCATTGCCATTTACTATGCCTCCTTATTGTAGACTGAGCTACACTCCTAGCACTGTAAGCTAGTAGGGTTCGGAATGTTTGTTCTTCTATATAAGATTAACCGACAACGACCGGCTCCGTACCATCGGAATCAATCGCACACCAGATTGATTAGACAATGATTCGCTCGACCGTGACTTGTCAGTTGAAGGCTCCACTTTCGAATCGGACAAATGATGTTGATTGGCAAATCCTCGCCACCCAACCCAGCACAAAATGTTAAATCGGATAGCGCTGATTCATAGTAGTCTTTGAGGACTGCCAATGAAAACCTGCAACATATGCGGCAAGGCCGAGGGCGAGGTCGCGCTTAGTGGAACGAGGATCCAGATCGAAGATAACGGAGTCTGCAACATGTGCAAGAAAGAGATGGCCAATCTGGAAGAGATCTACCGTGCAGACTACGCCAACAGAACAGGACAGAAGATTCAAAAGGTGATTCCCTGGCCCGCGTTCAAAGATTTCACCTGGCCAGACCACGCAGCAGTCCTGGTGTCTGGATGGGAACTGAGGACCTGCGAGTTCGCCGTCGCGTTGACTGAGGCTGGCCTAGTGAGCGGTAGAAGGTCGATTCTCAGCTATGAGGACGAGGCCGCGAAGAAACTAGCCGAATTGTCAAAGGCGCTGGAAGCCTCCGATGACTACGAAGAGAGGACGAAACTGCGGAGGGATTTCGATCGACTGAAGAGAAAGATGGACACCGTGGAGGAATTGGCCAAGGCGGGTGAGCACCCGCTCTTTATGATTCCTTTCGAGAACATCCTTGACATCGAGGTCAAGAAGGAGGGCGACTGGTTGCAGGTGGAGTTTCGGGAAAAGAAAATGAAGACTGGATTCTTCCGGGGAAAGAAGGAGACCGTGAAGGCACACAGATGGACGACCTCCCCTTTGTACGGAGACGTCATCAATATGATAGTTGAGAGGGTCCGAAAGAAGAGTCCCCAATGATCCCGGACGGTTCCACATCCTGCCCCCTGCGTTGCCTTGCCCAAGGACACGGAGTGAGTCTTGACGAGGAGAAGGAATTTTATGTCACCGACTATATCTCCGTAGCAGTTATCTCCGATAGTCGTGCTGGGGCGTCTTTCGGGGATGGTGGGATGGAAAGGATGGGAGAACTGGAGACCTGTCTTGCGCTGCTGTTCAGAAGGAAGGGGAAGAACATCCTCACAGAGAAAGAGCTCGTTTTCTCCGCATCCATGGACTTCCGCTGGTTCACACCGAAGGAAGCGCAGAAGCTCCTCGAGCTGGGGATTAAGCGAGGTCTCCTGACTAAGACCGATGGCCTCGTGAAGCCGAACTTCGACTACAAGAGGACAGACATCCCCGTGACCTACAGGCCGACGCAGAAAGCTATTCAAGACGAACCGGAAGATGTTTCCCTTTTCGCCAGAATACTCGACGCCGTATCGGCAGCATCGAACTTGAAGAAGAGAGAGATTGTCGCTCGCATAAACAAGATCCAGGAGCGACTCGGAGTGGACATAGAGGTCGCCGCATTGGCACTGGCCCTAGAGGTCGGAGCGAAGACGGACAATCTCACAGAGGCTGTCAGGACCGAAGTCCTGAGCAGGTGACCTCATTCCTTTTTCATCTTGATCAGGTCGCCGAGCGTGAGCCCCTTGCCACCCGTCGCCTTCGACTCTGGCTTGATGATCGGAACCTTCTCCTTCAAGACTATTCCGAGCTCCTTCTCGACCTTCTTCACGAGAACGTCATCCGGCCGGATGTCCCCCCTTTCAAGCTTGTTGATCACGCTCGCTCTCTCATTTATCTTCGCGGCCAAGGTCTCCTGCTTCCATTCCCTCGCCGCTCTCGCATCCTTGATGAGCTTCGGGTAATCGGCCACGAGCTCGTATGTCTCCTCTTCCACGTAGACGTCCTTGGGGCGCATCCTGCGCTGTCTCTGTTCGAGGCGCTCCACGATCGCAGATCTCGTCGCAACCTCCTTCTTGCCGGTCTTCGAAACTTCCCCGAACTTCATGCACTCCTTGCATACCCTGAGTGTCGTGCCCTCGATCAGGATCGGCGTCGTGCGGTCCGTTTCCTTGCCACAGAGCTCACAGATCATCTAAGGTCAGTCCTCTTTAATGCAGGTGGATTGATTTAAACATGACTGCATGCTGATTTCCTGAGCTCACTCAGTGTTCACCAGGACGACACTACTGATGAGGACCTATTGGGAACGACTCTCGAAGGTAATTCTTCCAGAGGATTATTCAATGCGAAAGAGTCAAATAGACCTGGCCTTTATATTAGCGGAGGACAGGTGACCCTGTTGAAGGAACAACAGCTGGACGGGTTCATCTCTGAGATGAAAGAGAAGATCGAGGTGCTGGAGCGCCGGAACAACGAGCTGCTAGAGGAGGCGCGGAGGGTCGAAGGGGAGAAGCGCTACATCGAAAGCGAGCTCTTCAGGCTCCAGAAAGAACTCAAGCGCATGAGGACGGAGATGGAACGGCTGAAGTCCCCGCCTCTTATCATCGGCGTCATAAAGGACATGCTTGCGGATGGCAGGGTCATCGTCAAGAGCTCCACCGGCCCGGATTTCATTGTGGGAACGTCGGAGTACGTGCCCCCGCAGGACCTCGTCGTCGGCGCCAGAGTGGCGCTGAACAAGCAGACCCTTGCGGTCATGGGCGTTCTGCCGCCCTCGCTGGACCCGATAGTCATCGGTGCGGAGATAATCGAGAAACCCGCGGTGAGCTACGGAGAGATCGGCGGGTTGGACGAACAGATAAGAGAGGTCAGGGAGGCCGTCGAGGACCCGCTGCTCAGACCGGACCTTTACAAGAAGGTCGGGATCGAGCCCCCGAAGGGAGTGCTGTTGGTCGGGCTTCCGGGCACCGGCAAGACCCTTCTCGCGAAGGCTGTTGCCCATCAAACGAGTGCGACCTTCATCAGGTTCGTCGGGTCCGAGCTCGTGCAGAAGTACATAGGAGAGGGCGCCAGGCTCGTGCGGGAGTTGTTCGAGCTGGCCAGAGAGAAGGCGCCGAGCATCGTTTTCATAGACGAACTGGACTCAATCGGGGCCAAGAGGCTGGAGGTGGCGACGTCCGGGGACAGAGAGGTCCAAAGGACGCTGATGCAGCTACTTTCCGAGATGGACGGGTTCAACCCAATCGGCGACGTGAAGATCATGGCGGCGACGAACAGACCGGACATACTCGATGAGGCGCTCCTGAGGCCGGGCAGGTTCGACAGGATCATCACGATCCCGCTGCCGAACTACGAAGCGAGGTTCGAGATATTCAAGATCCACGCAAAGAGGATGAACGTCGACGGCACCATCAACCTAGCAGAGCTGGCGGCGAAGTGCGAAGATGCGACGGGTGCGGACATCAAAGCGATATGCACCGAGGCAGGGATGTTCGCAATCAGGGACAACCGCGACACCGTCTGCATGATCGACTTCGAGAGGGCGGTAGTGAAGGTGCTGGAGACCGAGGAGACGAAGGTCGTCGAGTCAGGTGTCATGTTCGCCTGATCTCTCTTCCTCCATTTCGTCCAGATCCTTTTCTATGACGAGCGGTCCGATGTAGTCGCAACGCTTGCAGTGGTACTTGTAGCCGGTCAAAAGGCCGGCCTCGTAGTAGAGGTCGGCGGAGCCGCATTGCGGGCAAACCAATACCTTACGTCCCACGTCCCGTCGATAGCCATCCCGAGGTATAATATCACTGTCTTGTCTGCCGTCATAATCAATTCCGGGACTCAGGGGGCATCTGTTATATATTGCCACCAGAATCAGAAACCGTAAATGCAGGCGCTCGAGGCTTCCAGGATCATAACGGATGAGTATTCAGCGAAGATACTCATGGCAACTCTCGACAATCCCAAGACCGCGGTCGAACTGAGCCGGGAGATGAACATCCCGATAGCCGCCTGCTACAGACGCATCAGAACGCTGGAAGAATGCGGCCTGATCAAGTGCGTCGAGATAAGGCCGACTTTCGAGGGCAAGCACATCGCAGCGTACGAGTCCATGTTGAAGAGGGCGTTCGTCTTCCTCGAGAACGGGACCATCAAGACGAGGTTCGAGATGATAACGGGCGAGTGCGAGGACTACTTCATGGATTGGCACAGTCTGAGAGAAGGATAATCAGTCCGGACTGAGGTCCTCTCCGCCCTCGAATACCTGCTGGATCGCATTGTAGATGTCTTCCATCCCGGACGGAGTTTCGGATGACACCGGCACAAGCTCCCTGTACATGCCGATGTTCTCCATCGCCTTGAACAACTCTATGCTGAGAACGGTCTGGGGCGTGCCCTGCTCCTGGCCCAGTGCGTCGTAGAGACTGTAGGGGTCCCTCGACCAGCCAAGGACCTTCTCGGTCTCCTCCTCGTTCAACATGTCCGCTTTCGATAGTACGTTCAGGAAGGGGATCATGAACCGGAAGTGCGTCACGGCGCAAAGCATCAGGTTCGACACGAATCCGGAAGGTGTCTTGGACAGCTGCGGATCGGACAGGAAGACAAGGAATGAGTCCGCCGTTCCGAGCGCCTCCACGACGACCGAGCTCGATTGCCGGAACGCGAACAGCTCCATCTGGCCGGGAGTGTCGATGAGTAGATAGTCTGATTTGAACGTGTCAACTGTCGAGACTACCTCCTTGGTGTTCAGGGCTATCATGTCCGAACACACGATCTGAGCTCCGTTCGGTCCCAGGGAGTACTCGTTCATGACATTGTCCAGACGGACCCAGTCCCTGATATCAATGTCCGGGACATAAGGGATTGCCTCCGCTCCCGGGTCGAGGTTCAGCGTCACGCTGTCGAAACCATGCAGCTCCATCCACTCTCGGAATGCATAGACAAGAGAACTCTTCCCGCTTCCCGCGGTCCCGATAAAGTAGATGTTTCTCAAAGACAGCCCCCGAGGGAGAGCGGGCCCGGAGGGATGTTCGGATTCTGTGGAGAACCTTTCGAACCCTCGACCCATCGGTTAAGAGCCGATTGCTCTACCTAGCTGAGCTACGGGCCCTGAGCGGGCCATATAGGGTCATTGTAAATAAAGATTTCGAAGACGATTTCGACCCGATTCTTGCGCATCTGGCAAATCCGCCTCCAAGGGGATCGGCCGAGAGAGTTCCCGGAATCCCGCCCGACGAAGAGGCTCTTTGATTACGAGCTCATGAATGAGAGACCGGGAAAAGCATTTATATCGTTCCATTCAATCGGAATCACATGGCCGACCTCCAAGTCCGGGACGTCATGACAACCACGGTCGTCACTGTGGAGGCTTCTTCGACCCTGCACGACGCGACCGTCACTTTCGCGACAAATGGGATCTCGGGGGCTCCAGTCGTCGACGAACAGGGGGATCTGGTGGGTGTCCTAAGCGAGACGGACATCCTCACCTTCGTGAAGACGTTGCAGGAGGGAATCCGCCAGGAGGAGCCTGCGACGTCGTTCCTCAACGTCCCCTTCGAGGACATCCTCAAGGACGAGAAGCTCGCCGGTGTCTACAAGGAGATATCTGGCAAGAAGGTTAAGGACATCATGACGAAGGACGTGCTCACGGTGTCGCCTGACACGAGCGTCATGGAGGCTATCGACATGATGACCAAGAAGGACGTGAACAGGGTCCCTGTCGTCGAGCACGGCAAGATCGTCGGTATAGTCACAAAAGGGGACATAATCTGGGCGCTCTACAGGGACAAGTTCTCGAAGGCCTGAGCACCGTCTGAGACTCATCGAGTGGATAATCCGATCTGATCCATCGCTAGGTTTTTCTCTCGCGACTCCATTCACCTTCTGGGATGCGCTCATGGGGAAGAAAGGTCTAGAGGTCCACATCCTCGCAAGCGGAAGCGATGGCAACTGCGCTGTCATTCAGAGCGAAGAGACGAGCGTGATGATCGACGCGGGGCTCAGCGGAAGTCAGATCGAGAGGAAGTTGGATGAAGTGGGCGTGGAGCCCTCAAAGCTCGCTACGGTCCTGCTCACTCACGAACACCGCGATCATTCAATGGGGGCTGGCATATTCTCGAGACGACACCAGGTCCCTGTTGCAGGCAATAACGCGACGCTTGTCCGATCGGAGATCGGCCCTCTTCAGATGCCGATTGTCTTCGAGACCTCTCACGCTTTCCAGATAGGAGATCTCAGGATCGTGCCGTTGCCGACCTCGCACGACGCCGCAGAACCGAACGCGTTCCTCGTTTCCGCGCACGAGAAGCGGTGCCTTTTCGCGACGGATCTCGGCGTCGTCACGGAACCGATCCATGCTGCGCTCGCCGGTTCCGACCTGGCGGTGCTTGAGGCGAACCACGACCTGGGAATGCTCCTTAGCGGACCATATCCCGAATTCCTCAAGGAAGCAATCAGAGGGAAGAGGGGGCATCTATCGAACGCGGATTGCGCGAAGGCATTGAAGGCGACCCACAACGCCAGCAGGAAGGTATTCCTCGCCCACCTGAGCAGGGAGAACAACCGACCGGAGCTCGCCTGCGAGACTGTGGCGAAAGCTGTCGGATGCAGCAGAGACGAGATCGACTGTCTCACATGGCTGGGGGACACCAGAAGCATCTCGGTCCGCTAGAAGAATCTCATCGGTGTAAGCTCGACGGCCTTTCCCCTGCCAATCAATGCCCTCGCTACCGCGACCGGCAACGTGACGACGTCCTCCTTCGCGAGCCGGTAGTCCCTACCGGGGCCGGCGAACGGGGGGATGTCTTCGAGTATCCTCAACACAAGACACTCCTCGACGGGTTTCTGGATATCCTTTCTCGCAGGAGCAGGCGATGTCTCTGCCTTGACCTCTTCGTCGATCTCATCGATTTCCTCACGAGCGCCCTTGTCCTGTGGCGCTCCGACAATTCCTTCACCCAATCTGATACTCTCTTCCACTCTTCCCTGCTTCGGCATCGCCGATTCCGACGACGCCGCAACCGATGCCCTCTCGGGCTGCGGAGGCCTCTGCACGACCTCCTCCTTCGCCTTCCTCTCGAATTCGAGCACCAAGGAGCGACGCTCCTGGACCGACGACACTACGCTGTCGAACAGGATCTTCTCCTCTTCGGTCAGCCTGTCGACCTCGACCTTTGCCCCGCCTGCCGCCCGCAGTGCGGCGAGCATTATCTTCTCCGCCCTGAAGTCGAAAATCTGAAGCACTTTCTCCGATATCTTCTTCATCTGATTGCTAAGCAGGTTCGATTTCGCGGAGAACTTGTCCGCGGACATCTCCTTCTCGTTCTCTCTTCTGAGCCTGTCAAGAAGATCCCTTAGGGCAGGATAGAAGTCTTTGCGGATTTCCGTCACGTTCTTCGTTTTCTGCTCCTTCCGATAGACCTCGGTGACTTCCTCATAAGTCAAAGGCTCAAGAACGGGAGGCATCGTAAACAAATCCGGTTGAGAGTATTTGATTGTTCCCAACATTCTGATATCAACCTGGCTCGCAGATGACTCTCGCCAGCTCCACCAGCACTCGATACTAGGGGCTGCATGAGTCCATATGAAACAATCGGCGCAAGGATTAGAATGGCACCTATGATCATCCAGACGGAAGGCACCGCCTGTTCATCACTGGTTCAAGTTTCGGATTCAAGAATAGGGATCTTGCGCCCCTCCTGGGTCGTGGTCGGAAATCTGAGGTCCATGTCCAACGAGTCCAATCTCTTGTCCGGGTCGTATCCCATGCGGATACCCCATTGCCTCATGAAGTTCAATATGGCCCACGTTCCGAACTTCGCGAACGGATAGAACGCCGCGAGTCCCACGTCGCTGTTCGATGACCTTCTTGGAATGAATTCCGAAATCTCCTTGGCCATATGCTTCCACGAGAGGTAAAGCAGAAGGAATCTCTCCTCGGTCATTTGCTCTTTCATATCGAAGGGATTACCTTCTCTTAGGGACCCTGCAGGAATGAACGCAAGGGGCGTGACCGTGAAGTGCGCTTTCTCCCCGAGTTTCTCCTTCAACTTCCGCTCCATCGTGATGATCAGTCTCGCCGTGTCAAGAGCATCCTCGCTCGTCTCGCCAGGGAGTCCCAGTATTGCCGTGTAGGCAGGGAACCAGTAGTTGGAGTTGAGGACATATGTCGCCTCCATCACGACCTCGGGCCACTCCTCGGGACTGAATGGCTTCGTCTTGTTCTCCATATGCTTCCGCAACAGATCGGGGGACGCCGTCTCGAGACCCATCTGGATCCCGACCCATTTCCTTGGGCCAGCTCCAACGGCTTCAGATATGCTCCGGATCATCCCTGAATCGGCCGCGACCGGTGCTAGACTCCCATGTGAAGGATTGGCGAACGTCACGCCAGGGCGGGCCATCACGCTGCGGAAGAGTTCGACGACCTTCTCCGAGTTCGGGTAGAAGTCCCTGTGATCTTCCAACTTGTACAAGAATATGTCATCGCTGTGCAGCCAGGCGGTTGTCATGCCGGCCGAAACGTTGACATCGATCTCCCTGAACAACACGTCCATCGGAACGCAGCGTATCCTTCTCAGATTGGGATCGCAATATCTGCAGTTCCTTCCGCAGCCTCTGTTCACCTCAACGAATCCCTTGTACGAAGGAGCGACAATCGCCGGGATCTCTTCCGCAACAGGGAATCCTTTGACCCTGATGAGCTGCTCCGCGTCCCCGTGCTCGATCATCTGCAACAGTTGACCGGCCATGTGATCCACTTCTCCGAGAACGAGGTGGTCGATTCCATGTTTTCTCCAGTCATCCGAGGCAGCAAGCTGCCATGCACCCGGTCCCCCCACTACAACATTGAAAGGGATATTCCTCTTCTTCTTGATGCCGTCCAGCTTCTGTAGCATCTCGAAGAACTTCTTCTTCGTGTAAGCAGTGTAGCGTCCCCCGCTCGTGAACGTCATTGAGACCGGACCGCGGCCCAACGGGTCCATAGTCGAAACGCCGACGACCGTAGTCCTATCGTCGATCAACGCCTCAACGTACTGTGGGTGGGCCACGACAACGTCATTGTAACCTCCCTGAATAACAGCCGCCTCCAGCTTCCTCAGGGAATATGGAGCCACCTGGAGGACACCTCCAGACTCAGGGAGTTGAGTGTCGAGCATGCGATAGACGAATCCTGGCACTCTCTCTACCGGCGCACAGCCTAAGAAGTCCAGGAGTGGAATGTTCCTGTACGTGCTTGTCAGAGTATCATCGCAGGTGAGTACGATTCTAGCCATCTGCTGCCCCTCCCTCCAATTTGACCAGCATTCTGCGCACATACACCTGCAGCCGATGTCTCATGAACTCCTTATACCAATCCTCCCGGGCACTACTTATGCTGTTGGCATAGTCCGAGAGGAGGCTCGAGAAGTCCCCTGGGGGGTTCCCTGAGGCTTTATCTTCAATGGATCTCATCTTGTCCAGAACGTCCCTGAGTCTCAGTCCCAGCCTGAACAGCTTCCTCTGCTTGTGCTTTGGATCGGTCTCCACGAGAATCAGTCCCTCCCTCTGAAGGGAATTTACCTCATTCAGCAGTTTGACCCTCGATACGCGCCCGCGGAGTCGCCTAGCCAAGCTGTTGAAGGATATGCCCTTGTGGTGGTTCGATATCTCGTCGATTATCTCCCCTTGCACGGCCGCATAGTGCATGAGCCCGCTGTATTGGATGAACTAGTATATTAGCATATCAGTTTCATTGATGAGGGGTGTGGGCAGAGGCAAGAGAGCAAGTTGGACGGCCACAGGCCGTGATGCAACTGACGGGTTGTAGATACTTGTTCCAACATAGCGAGCGCAAATGTTTTGTAAGCCTGAGCCTCTTGGCCATCCGTGGTCATCTCTGACGTCCTGAGAGAGAGGTCGGGCGGGGTGGAGATCGATGTCATCGTATCCCCTAGAGCGGACACCTCAGCAGTGCAGGGAATCGACCCTTGGCGTAATCGCCTCGTTGTGAAGGTTTCATCACCCCCAGAAGGCGGAAAGGCGAACAAGGAGCTCTGTGAGATCCTCTCGAATTTCTTCAAGACCGAAGTGGAGGTCGTTAGGGGACACACGAGCCGACTGAAGACCGTCTTCGTGAGATCGGACAAGGCCAGCATCGCACTGCGATTGGAGGGGTCGAGATGAAAACGGTCGCCGACACTCTGGAGGAACTCTCATCCGTGCTGGACGAGCTGAGGGACAGACCGAAGGACTCAGTGATACTTGTGGAGGGACTGAAGGACAGGGGCGCATTAATCGCCCTCGGCATCGGGGGAGAAATCTGGCAGGTCCAGGGCGGAGGATCGATCTTCAGCATAGCCGAGAACTTGGTCCTTCAGAAGAAGACCGCGATCATACTTACTGACTGGGACAGGAAGGGCGGTCAGCTGTGTCACCTGATACGTCAGGCTCTGAAGGCGAACGGAGTCCCATACGACGATTCGCTGAGAATGAGGTTGGTCCACATATCGAAGAAGGACATCAAGGACATCGAAAGCCTGCCTTGCTTCTACTCGCGCCTGGTCGCGGAAGTCCAGAAGATCTGAGCGCGTCCGGATGTGGAAAAGATATTAAGGGTCTGATTTTCTAGTTACCCCCGGTCTTCATGGGCATCGACAGGAACATGCTGGAGGAAATCGGGAGGTCGAACATAGGGGATTTGTTCTCGGACATCCCGGCGGAAGTGCGAGTGGATCGACTAGACCTTCCGAGAGGAATGTCGGAAATGGAGGTCATAGGACGACTCCGGTCAATGCTGAAATCGAACGTCACCGCGGACGACTGCCCGTGCTTTTGCGGCGGCGGTGTGTACCATCACTTCATACCTTCCGCGGTAAAGGCTATCGTTTCGAGGTCCGAGTTCTGCACTTCCTATACCCCTTACCAGGCTGAGATAAGCCAGGGGATGCTTCAGGCGCTTTTCGAGTACCAGAGCTTCATCGCAGAGCTCACCGGACTGGACGCGGTCAACTCCTCGAACTATGACGGTGCGACCGCCCTCGGGGAAGCGGCGACGATGTGCTATCGCCTCAACGGAAAGAGAAAGTTCCTCATCCCGGAAGCGATGAACTGGGAGAAGAAAAGCGTGCTCAAGAACTACGCGTGGGGGCCGGGGATCGAGATCGTCGAATACGCCTTCGACATGAACACCGGGGAGCTGGACCTGGAGGACCTACGATCGAAGCTGAGCGAGGACGTCGGCGGAGTCTACATCGAGGTCCCGAACTTCTTCGGGGTTATCGATTCTCAAGCTCCATCGATCAGAGAGGAGCTCAAGGACGCTGCACTGGTAGTCGGCGTCAATCCCATTTCCCTCGGCGTCCTGAGACCGCCCGGCGATTACGGAGCGGACATAGTGATAGGGGAGGGGCAGGTGCTCGGGTCTCCGATGAACTTCGGCGGCCCTCTGCTGGGGATATTCGCCACGCGCCAGGAGCATGTGAGGAAGATGCCCGGGAGGGTCATCGGACTGACAAGGGACGTTGAGAGTGACAGGGCGTTCTGCATGACGCTCCAGACGAGGGAGCAACACATCCGCCGAAGCAAAGCGACCTCGAACATCTGCACGAACGAGGCCCTGATGGCCGTCGCCGCCGCGACGTATCTCGCCACAATCGGACGCGAAGGGCTCAGAACGATAGCTGAGATCAACATAGGAAAGGCGAGAAGACTCATGAGCGCCATAGGAGAACTGGACGGGTTCGTGTCGCCGATCTTCGAGGCGCATCACTTCAATGAGTTCGTTATGAAGCCGGTCATCAGGCCGGAGAAGCTCAACAAACTCCTACTGAGGAAAAGGATCATAGGCGGCCTGCCGCTTGAAGATCACGTCCCCCACTTAAGCGGACACATGCTACTGGCCACGACGGAGATGCACACAAAAGAAGACCACGACAGACTCCTCAGGGCCTTAGCGGAGGTGGCTTGATGTATCACCAGGCCAGATACGAAAGGAAATTGATATTCGAGAAGGACGGTGAAACGGATTTCTCGATGCCCTTCCAAGAAGAGATCTCGGACTTGGCGCCAGCGAACATGACCCGCGAGCGGCTCGATATCCCTTCGCTGCCAGAAAGGGAGGTCGTCAAGCACTACACCGATCTCTCGGAGATGAACTACGGCGTCGACAATGGCTTCTACCCTCTAGGCTCGTGCACAATGAAATACAACCCGAAGTACGCCGACGTCGTCTCCTCCCTTTCCACTGTCGCCAACATCCACCCGTACCAGGACGAGGACTCGATACAGGGAGCTCTCCAGCTGATGTACGATCTGGAGAAGGCACTCTGCGAGATCGGTGGCGTTGACGCCGTGACCCTGCAGCCAGCGGCCGGGGCCCACGGAGAGTTCACCGGAATGCTTCTCGCGAAGGCATTCTTCGCTCACAAAGGTGAAGAGAGGACCGAGGTCGTGATCCCCGATACGGCGCATGGAACGAATCCGGCAAGCGCGGCGATGGCCGGATTCGACGTGACCGAGGTGCCTTCCTCGAAGACCGGGTGCGTGGACCTCGAAGCGCTGGAGAGCGCCGTGTCAGAAAAGACGGCCGCTTTCATGATCACCAATCCCAACACCCTCGGCATATTCGAGGAGGACGTGCAAAGGATCGCTGAGATCGTGCACAAGGTCGGCGCCCTACTCTACTACGACGGCGCGAATCTCAACGCGGTCATGGGCTGGACGAACCCCGGGAAGATGGATTTCGACATCGTCCACTTCAATCTGCACAAGACGTTCGCGACTCCGCACGGAGGGGGCGGACCAGGTGCCGGACCGGTCGGGGTGAGGAAGAGGCTTGAGCCTTTCCTGCCGGTCCCTAGGATCGTGTTCAAGGACGGGAAGTACAGGCTAGACTACGACCGGTCGGAGAGCATCGGGAAGGTCAGGCCGTTCTTCGGCAACTTCGCAGTTCTCGTGAGGGCCTACGCCTACATACTCAGAATGGGCGGGAACGGACTGAAGGAGGCGTCGGAGAGGGCCGTGCTGAACTCGAACTACATGAAGGAGAAACTGAAGGACACGTTCGACCTTCCGTTCAAGGACCTAAGGAAGCATGAGTTCGTCATAAGCGCGAAGAGACTGAAGGAACAGAAGGAGGTCCGTGCGCTCGACATCGCGAAGAGGCTGCTGGACTACGGGCTCCACGCGCCGACGATTTACTTCCCCTCGCTCGTCGAGGAGGCGCTCATGATCGAGCCCACCGAGACGGAGACGAAGGAGACTCTCGATTTGTACATCGACACGTTGAAGAAGATCGCGGAGGAGAATCCGATGCTCGTCCGCTCGGCGCCTCACAACACCTCGGCGAGAAGGATTGACGAGGTGTACGCGGCGAAGGAGGCGATCCTGAGCTGGAGGGCGTTCAGGAAGAGAGAAAAGGAAAAGGAGGGCGATCCCTCGGACGAGAAGGACAAAGGGGACTGCACCCTCTGCCGTTCCATCGTGGGCGACATGGACTCGCTGAAGAAGCGCATCGGGAAATCAGTCGACTGAGTACTTCTTCAGGATGTCTTTCTTTATCTCGACCCCCAGACCGGGGTCCTGCGGAATCTTGATCATGCCCTTGTTGTCGATCTCGAGCGGCTTCTTCAAGAGGCTGTCGTACAAAGGATACTCGGCCATGTCGAGCTCGAGCCAATCGCAGTTTGGCGTGCTAGCAATAAGCTGCAATGTCGCCGCCAAACCGACACCGGTCGTGTAGTTGTGCGGGCTGCAGGCGATGTTGAAAGCCTCCGCGAGAGCGCATATCTTCTTCGTCTCCGTTATGCCTCCGCACCTCATAATGTCCGGCATTGCGAAATCCACGCCGTTCTTTAGGAACAGCTCCTTGAAACCCCACTTCGTGTACTCGTTCTCCCCGGTGGCAATCGGTATGTCGAGCTTGCTCTTCAGGTACGCATAACCGTCGACGTCGTAAGGTGACAGCGGCTCCTCATACCAGAATACGCCGTGCTTTTCAAGCATCCTACCAATCTTGAGCGCCTCGACCCGGTCATATCCGCAGTTCATGTCGACCATGAGACCGACGTCGTCCCCGATCGCGTTCTTGATCGCCTTGACCCGCTTCTCATCCTCGACCAGACCGTTGCCCAGGTGCGTCTTGACCATCGGGAACCCCTTCGCCGCATGCTTCTTCGAGGTCTTGGCCATGTTGGCTGGTGTGTCCCAGAAAAGGTCGCTCGCGTAAGCCTGGATCTTCATGTTGCCTTTGGCGTCGCCTCCCATGAGCTTGTAGGTCGGCACGCCGTAGTACTTCCCTGCGAGGTCCCACAAGGCCATATCCACGCCGCTTGCAGCCGCGACCCCCTGCCCCTTCTGGTCCCAGTAGACTGTGGTCATCAGCATCTTGCGCCAGAGCCTCTCGATGTCGAGCGGGTCCTGACCGATGAGCCAGGGTTTGAACTTCCTGTCGACGATCGTCTTCACGATGTAGTATTCTGGCCCGTAACCCTCACCGATACCCTGTATACCCTTGTCCGTATCGATAACGATCAACGCCGCCCCCCTGAAGGAGATCGCCCTCCCGCGAGAACATCCGTTGGGTTCGGGAAGTTGAAGCCCCAAGGTGACCACTTTGACGTCCGTGATCTTCATTCCATTTCCTCCAGATGGTATAACAATCCTTAAGGAAATAATCTTTTTCCAAGGAATCTCAGACTCATGGTCTGGCTTGAGCAGAGGCCAATGGGACCTCCACATTCTTATGTAACACTTCCTCCATTTCGATTCACGATGAGGATACTGGTCATGGGGGCGGGCGCGGTCGGCGGCTACTTCGGCTCAGCGCTTCTCAGGGGAGGAGAGAATGTGACCATGGTGGCCAGGGGGCCGCACCTCGACGCGATAAATAAGAACGGTCTCATCATCAGGAGCTACAAAGGTGATTTTACGTCAATGCCTACCGCGACCGACGACCCTTCGGGGCTTGGGGAGTTCGACGTCGTTCTCGTCGCGGTGAAGTCCTATGACACCGATAGAGCGATCAGAACCGTCGAGAGGAACGTCGGCGAAAGAACGATGGTGATCAGCCTACAGAACGGTGTCGAGAACGATTACCATCTGGCGAAGGCTTTCGGGAAGGAAAGGATCGTCGGAGCGGTCACCTACATAGGAGCCGAGGTCGTGAGACCTGGTGTAATCGACCACAGGTCGGCAGGCAGGATCTCGCTAGGGGATCTCCCGGGATTCAAGAAGGGATTGGCGGAAAGGATCGTCAGGGAGTTCTCCAAGGCTGGGTTGGATGTCAAGCTCTCCGCTGACATTCTTCGCGAGAAATGGCAGAAGCTCGTTTTCAATGCCGCCTTCAACAGCGCGTCCACGCTTACCAACTCGACATTCGTGGAGGTGGCAGAATGCGAGGATGCGAGGGATATTGCCGTGAGCATCGTGAACGAAGGGATGATGATCGCGTCCATGGAAGGCATAGACTTGCCACGGGACACCCCGGAGTCGGCGCTGCGCCTCGCGGCGACCCTGGGAGACGCGAGATCGTCGATGCTGAGCGACCGCCTGGCCGGAAGAAGGATGGAGGTGGATGCACTCGTGGGCTTCATCGTGAGGAGAGGAGACCAGTACGGCATACGCACCTCAGCAACTGAGACGGTCTTCCGTCTGCTCAATCACATCGATGCGGAGATGAAGAACCGGGCGAGATAGCACAGGAACTGACGACTTTGGCTGAAGAGTTTTTTATCCGCCAATTCCATTAATGCACTCATGACCACCGAGATCGGCCTGACTGCGAGGGAGAGGATCTCTTCCGACCTCCAGTCGGAGGCAGCCCCGCCGCGCGGTCGGTTCTATGTGTTCGAAGGAATCGACGGGGCGGGGAAGAGTACGGTGGCCATCAAGGTCTTCGAGGCCCTCACAGCAGGGACGGACAGAGAGGTCGTCCTCACCTCCGAGCCGTCGGACTCGTGGCTGGGCGACTGTGTCAGGCGCTCGCACGGCGAGGACGTGAGCCCCATCAGCGAGGCGCTGCTGTTCGTGGCGGACAGGGCCAGCCACACCGAGAGAATCCGCAAGTGGCTGGAGGGCGGCATGATCGTCCTCTCCGACCGCTACTACACCTCGACCCTCGCATACCAGGGCGCATCGCTCAAGCCACTCCTCGGGGACAAGGCTGTGGAGTGGCTGAAGTGCGTCAATGAGCCGGTCATCATCCACCCGGACCTGACCTTTCTACTCACCATACCTCCCGAGACGGGAATGAAGAGACTCTCCGAAAGGAACGAGAGGACGAAGTTCGAGAAGCTCGAGTTCCTCAGAGAGGTGGACAAGATCTACCGGAGGCTCGCCGAAGAGGACGAAACATTCGTTGTCATTGACGCGTCCAGACCGATCGAGGAAGTGACGGGGACGGTCGTCGAGGCGATAAAAGACAACATTTAAGACTAAATTGATGGATGGAACCGTCATGCATCCCTCAGAGAGCATCAAGTGCACGAAAAGCACGATACTGTCTGGAAAACGCATCATTTTAGGCATCACCGGCAGCATTGCCGCCGTCGAGTCGCTCGAGCTCGCGAGGGAACTAATCCGACATGGGGCGGAGGTCCACGCAGTGATGACGCCCGAAGCGCAGAAGATTATCACTCACTACACGATGGAATTCGCGACCGGCAATCCGGTCATAACAGGAATAGACGGGAAGGTCCAGCACGTCTCCCTCCTCGGGGATTTCCCGGACAAGGCGGACATGCTGCTCATAGCGCCTTGCACCGCGAACACGATATCAAAGATCGCGGTCGGAATCGACGACACGCCGGTGACGACGATGGCCACGACTGCCATGGGCTCCAAGGTTCCGATCATGATCGCGCCGGCCATGCACTCGTCGATGTTCATGCATCCGGTCGTTCAGAAGAACGTTCAGACACTGAAGGATCTAGGCGTGGATTTTGTCGGCCCGCACATGGAGGGGAAGAAGGCGCGGCTGGCGACGACAGACGAGATAGAGGGTAACGTCATCAGAAAGTTAGGTAAGGGAGACTACCGCGGGAAGAGGGTATTGATCATAGGGGGCTCCTCCGAGGAGCCGATAGACGACATGAGGATCATAACGAACAAGGGGACCGGAGAGACGGCGGTCCAGCTGGCCCTCGCCGCGTTCGAAAGGGAGGCGGATGTGGAACTCTGGATGGGGCGCGCACTCGTGCCGCTGCCGTCGTTCATACCGACGAAACGCTTCCAGACCGTCGGGGACCTCCTGAAGATGATCGAGGGGGTCGATCACGACATCGTTATCGTTCCAGCGGCACTCTCAGACTATGCCCCGGAGAGGTCCCCCGGCAAGATATCCTCGGGGAAGGAGACGTTGGTGCTCAGCCTCAACAGATGTCCGAAGGTCCTCGAATCACTGAGAAAGAAGAAGTGCGTCCTCGTCGGGTTCAAGGCGGAATCCGGCGTGGGGGAGAAGGAGTTGGAGAAGAGGGCGACAGCAAGGTTGAGATCGGCAGGACTGGACATGATCATCGCCAACGATCTGAAAGACGTCTCTCAGAAGGAGACGAAGGTCGTCATCGTTTCTCGAAACAAGAAGAAGATCGCGTCCGGGCCGAAGAGAGATGTTGCCGACAGCATCCTCGACGAGGTGGCGAGGGTCGCGAGATGAGGGCGACCGCTTTCTGCCCCGGACACATCACTGGTTTCTTCCAGATCTGCGAACACAAGGAGCCTTTGCGCTCCGGTTCGAGGGGAGCCGGCATCTGTACGACACTCGGGGCGACGAGCACGGTCGTCTCGAAGAAAGGGAGCGGGGACATCGAGGTATACATAAACGGAAAGAAGAGCGACACGCCGGTCACCAAGCAGGCGCTTGCCCGAATGATCCTCGGAAGGGACATCGACCTCAATGTGGAAACACTGCTGGACCTTCCCATGAGCCAGGGGTTCGGGATGAGCGCGGCAGGAGCGCTCTCGGCGGCGCTTGCCACAGCGGAGATACTTGGTGCGTCTCTGCAAACCGCGCTCGAGGCCGCCCACGAGGCGGAGATACTCCATAGGACAGGCCTTGGGGACGTGGCCGCCCTCTCGAAGGGGGGCGTGACGTTCAGAAAGGTCGAAGGCCTTCCTCCGTACGGCCGCGTCGACAGGATCCGGGCGGATGTGGAACTTGTGCTAGGGATAGTCGGCCCGCCGATCTCCACTCCGACGGTGCTTTCCAATCAGGGCGCAAGGGAAAGGATCGATCTCATCGGAAAGGAGTGCGTCGAAGGCCTGGAAGCCAGCCCGTCATTGGCCAACTTCTTCAGGCTTTCCAGGGAGTTCGCCATGCGGACGGGGCTCGCGACGGAACAGGTCGAGGAGGTGCTTGCGGAGATCGATGACCTCGGTCCGGCGAGCATGGTAATGCTAGGCAATTCCGTCTTCGCATCCGGGGAGATCGAGGAGCAGAAGAAGATCTTGTCGAAGTCCGGTCAGACCTACAGAGTGCGGGTCGACTGGAAGGGACCGAGAGTTGTCGAGCCAAAGAAATGAGACGGCGATCTCTTAGCCAGCCCTACTCACTCGTACAATGTGAACAACTTGTCGTCCTCGCCGACGTCGAAAAGTCCTAATCTCGCACCGCAGTCGAGCCAACCGTGAGCGTAGTTGACGCATGCGAACGCATTGACGTAGTCGCCCTTCTGCTTGAAGTGCTCAGCATCATCGAAGTATGAGACGGCCATCTGCACGAAGTCGTCCGCGATCTTCCTGCCGAACGATCTTGAAGGGCAGGCTATCTTCAGCTTCGCGAGGGCCTTCCTGGTGATCTCAATATACCTGTCCAGTCTTTCCTCGGCTATGCTGTCTTCCATCTCACATCCTCTTGGAGGGGACGATCTCGACGCTCTCGCCGCCGTGCTTGGTCTCCCTCGGCCGGACCTCGATGAAGAGGGGCATCTGGATGTTCCCCCCGATGACGAGGGCGACGCCGATGGGCAGCCTCTGAATCTCGTCCGCGACGCCGGTCGTGAGTCCTTCCACCGAGGCAGTGATCGCTTTCAGGTCGTTGGGGTTCGTGACCTTGAGGATCATCTGCGTGTTGCACTGGCTCAGTACATTCTTATCGATCTTTGCCGCCCTCTGACTTATTATCGTCAGCCCGAGCCCGAACTTCCTGCCTTCAGAGGCGATCGTCCTGAAGATCTTGCTGGAAGCGGCAAGTCCCTGTTGTGGGCAGTAGTTGTGGGCCTCCTCGACGACGAGCATCATCGGGGGCACCTTGTCGACCTTTCTCAGCTCGAAGAGAGCGGTGCAGATCCTGTTGACGATAAGCTCCTGGATATCCGGAGGAGTACCCTTGAGATTGATTATCGTCGTCTTACCCTTCACGACGATCTCATCGATCCTCGTCCCCTTCGATGCGAAGATGTTGACCTCGTCGAGATATTCCAGCTCGGTGATGAGGGCGGCGTTCTGCGATTCCTCGTCGGCCTCGAGCATATGGATTATGTCCTTCAGCGTGTACTCCTTCTTGACGCCCCTGACGCCCTCTATCGCCTTCCGCAGCGATGTCAGGTATGTCCTGACGTTCTTGATGTTGGTGAGACCGAGCAGCTCCCGCGCCTCGAGATTCGAAAGAGTGAACCGCAGGGGCTGCGCCTTCTTATTGATGTTCGTGTCCGTCGCGAACTCGATGATCTTTTCGGAGTAGCTTCTGGGAGTGACGTTGAAGTTGCGCGCAGTATGCATCGCGGACCCTTTCTCCCTCATGGATCCGTACTCGCCGTGGGGGTCGACAACCAGGACCGTCACTTCGTGCTTCATGAACTCCTCGACCAGACCCCCGCAGAGGAAGCTCTTGCCTCCGCCAGTCTTGGCAAGTATACTGACGTGCTTCTGGACCATGGCGTTGATGTCCACCTCGACGCGTATGTCGTGACCCAACAGAAGGCCGATGTACGCGCCTGTGTCAGTGTTCTCCTTCAGGCCGATGACGTTCTTGATGAGCGTGTCGCTCGCCTTGTAGACCATGTCCCCCGCTTTGAACGGCGTCCTAGGGACCTGGAGAAGATTTCTGTCGTCCCTGAAACCGACTATTTCGACATTCGCGGTGACCTTCTCCTCGATCGGGACATCTTCCCCGTCGGAGATCATTTTGGCCTTATCCAGCGAGAGGTCCGTTTTGCGTTCCATCTCGGAAACGAGACCGAGGACCCATCCGTCGATCTCATGCTCGATCTGGACGTACTCCATCTTCTCGATGTTACCGGTCACGCGGCAATTGAAACACGTCGTGCCGACGTTGCCGTAGATAATCCCGACGCAGTCCATGTCGTGATACTTGTTCGACTTCGGAGCGACGTGGCTTTCCACAGTATCTACGGCAGAATCCGTATCCATCTGCATCCCATCCACGACCATATTATGAGGAGAGAATAAGAATGTTTCCGAGAAGATATCATTGAAAGTGAGACGCGACCGACGCCCCCTGGGCGCCTTCCGCGCAGGTGACGTCCGTTCGCAGTAGGTATAAAGTGTCGTAGGGCGATTCGGTCGGCATGATCGTCATCGGCGGTTCGTCATCAAGGAAGCTGGCCGACGATTTGGCAAAGGAGCTTGGAACGGGACTTCTTCAAGCGACCTCCAAGCGCTTCCCAGATGGCGAATGCTATGTCAGACTCGAGACAGAAGAAATGGACAAAGAGGTAGTGATCGTTCAGAATTCCCATCCAGACGACATGCTTGTAGAACTCCTTCTCCTCCAGGACGCCGCGACGCGGTTGGGTGCGGAGAGAATCACCAACGTGATACCTTACTTCGGCTACGCGCGCCAGGACAAGCTTTTCAACAAAGGGGAGGCCGTGAGCGCCCAGGTGATGGCCGAGCACATCGAGATGAGGGCGAACACGGTGATCACAGTCGACATTCACAGTGCCGAGACGCTCGATTTGTTCAAGAAGGCGAAGGGCGTGGACGTCCATGCGACCAGCTGCATCGGCTCCTTCTTCTCGAATGAAGGGATAGACCTCGTGCTCGCCCCCGACGAGGGGGCCGCGGAAAGGGCCGAAGGGGTCGCGAGGATACTCGGCTGCGACTGGGACCACCTGGTGAAGACCAGGCTCAGCGGGACCGAGGTGAAGATGGCGCCGAAGAGACTCGACGTCAAAGGGAGGAGCGTTCTGATCGTTGACGACATCATTTCGACTGGGGGCACGATCGAGGCCGCTACGAAACAACTGAGGTCCCTGGATGCGAAGCGCGTTGTCGCCGTCTGCACGCACGGACTGTTCACGATGGGGGCGCTCGAGCGCCTGAAGAAGTGTTGCGACAAAGTGCTGTCCACGAACACGCTCGAGAACGAAGTCTCGGAGATCTCGGTAGCACTGGCGATCGCAAAGGCGATCTAGCGGGATTCCCACACACCTCTCGGAGCCCTCGCTGGAAACATTTATAGAATCGACACTCATACTGAAATCCCTCGTCCGAAAGGTGTCCGGAGATGAAGAAAGAGGAGAACTTCAGCGAGTGGTACAACGAGATAGTGGAATTGGCGAACTTATCAGACAAGAGGTATCCCATCAAAGGCATGAACGTCTGGACGCCGTACGGATGGAAGATCATGTTGCATATCGACTCCTTCCTGCGGAAGGAGTTCGACGCTACTGGTCATGGCGAGGTCTGCTTCCCGCTGCTCATACCCGAGACGGAGTTCCAGAAAGAGAAGGACCATATCAAGGGGTTCGACACCGAGGTGTACTGGGTCACCCACGCCGGGGCGAATCCTCTCGACATCCGACTGCTGCTCAGACCGACAAGCGAGACGGCGATGTATCCAATCTTCGCTCTCTGGATCCGTTCGCACACGGACCTGCCTCTGAAGACATACCAGATCGTGAACACATTCCGCTACGAGACGAAGATGACCAGGGCGTTCATCAGAGTGAGGGAGATCCACTTCTTCGAGTCGCACACTTGCCACGTCGACGAGGCCGACGCGCAAAGGCAGGTGGAGGAGGACTTCGAGATGCTGGAGAAAGTCATGAAGCCTCTCTGCCTGCCTTACCTTCTGCTCAAGAGGACGGACTGGGACAAGTTCCCCGGAGCCTACTACACTGTCGGCGTTGACACGAACCTGCCGGACGGACGGAGCCTGCAACTCGGAAGCATCCACCACTATCGCGAGAACTTCTCGAGGCCGTTCAACATCCAATATGAGGACCTGGATGGGAATCTGAAGTACGTCCACCAGACGACCTTCGGCATGAGCGAGCGACTGGTCGGGGCGGTTGTCGGCGTGCATGGCGACGACAAGGGCCTGGTGCTTCCCCCTGATATCGCACCGTTCCAGGTCGTTGTGGTCCCGATTCTAGCGAAAGGGAAGGTCGAGGAGGTCACTCAACATGCGCGCGCGCTCAGGGACCGTCTCGTCGAGGCAGGGATCAGGGTCAAGCTGGATGAGAGGGACGAGAGGCCGGGTAGCAAATTCTACGACTGGGAGATAAAGGGCGTGCCGCTGAGACTCGAGATCGGCTCCCGAGACATCAAAGAAGGCGTGGTCACGTACGCACGAAGGGATTCGGGAGCGAAGGGGACTGTAAGGGTGTCTGAAGTAGTCCCTGAATCCAGACGCCTGCTCGGAGAGATCGCGAACGACCTGCACGAGAAGGCGAGAAGGACACTCTCCGACTCGATCGAGACCATCAATGTCTTGGACAATCCGCCGAAGAAGATCTTGCGATTTGGGTGGTGCGGCTCGGAGGAATGCGGGCACGAGTTCGAGACCCGCACCGAACTGAAGCTCCTCGGAACGCCGTACAAGAAAGAGGAGTTCACTGGTAAGTGCATCATTTGCGGCGCAGACACAAAGACCGCTGCCTACGCAGCAAGGGCGATGTAAGCTCATACAGCTCAAGTTCGTCCTCCTTCTTGATGGTTGTCTTGAAGGCCTTCGGCGGATATGTCCAGCGCATCGGAATCTGACTGTTGGTCGCTGCGTTTCGGCAGATGTCGGTTTCACCAACTCCAAACCCAGCGATTACTGAAGACGTTTCTAGAGGGGAGATCGAGGGCGAGCTCAGGTTTGACATTCATCAAATTAGGAAGTACACGCGCGGTCCCGGTGTGAAGACGCACGTTTTCTTGCGGGATGACCTGCCAGTCACCAGAGTCCATTACCGGCATCTCCGATGAAGAAGTTGCCCTGCAGTCTTCTCGGCCAATTAGAAACAGACTGGGAGTATTAGGTCCTCACTTTCTTTTCCTCGTCCTGGCATAGGCCACGATGATGATAGCGACCACGATCAAGAGGCCGACTACACCAAGTATCAACATGCTGTTGTCTCCGCCTTCATGACCACCAGATGGTGTGGCACTCACCATGATGCTGAGATTGCCCTCACCGACATCGTTGACGGCCGAGATCTGATAGTAATATACCTGGCCGTTGACAACACTGGTATCGTTGTATTTGAGAGCGGTGCCGACCGTCACCAAGAGTGACAGGGAAGCCGAGTCTGTGCCCTTGTATATGTTGTAGTTGGTCAGCGCCGAGCCTCCATCGTCAGATGGTGCAATCCAGGTGAGCAGGACGTATGAATCCCCAGCCTCAGCATTGAGATCCTGTGGAGCGGATGGGGCGGTATCCGAGGAGGGGGTAGCTGACGCCTCGTTGGAGAGCGCTCCTTCTCCAATGCCGTTGACCGCGTTCACCTTGTAGTAGTAGGTGATATCGTTTGAGACGGCGTGGTCGACGTAAGAGAGGACATTACCCACAGTCGTAAGATAGCTCTCGGTCCCAGGTGAAGTGCCTCTATAGATCGTGTAGTTGGTGATGATCAGCCCTCCATTGTCCAATGGAGCGGACCAGTTGATCGTCACCTGAAGGTCTCCCCCCTCCGCGCGCAGATTCTGCGGTGCGGATGGAACGGTCCGGATAATCCCCGTCTGAGGGGTGGCATCTATCTGGTTCGAGCTTGGACCTTCTCCCAAGGAGTTCATCGCACTGACTCGGTAGTAGTAGGTGACGCCGTTCGAGACACTCGTGTCGTTGTATGTTAAAACGTTCCCTAGGGTTATCAGTAGTGAAATGGATGAAGAGGAGTTACCTCTGTAGACCAGGTAGTTGGTGATGTCGGAGCCTCCATCATCTGACGGAGCGATCCATGTGAGGAGGACATAGGAGTCCCCCGCCTCGGACTGAAGGTTCTGCGGAGCTGATGGTATCGTCGCAGGGGTTGCAGATGCTTCATTCGATTTGGGTCCTTCACCCAAGGAGTTCACAGCCCTTACCTGATAGTAGTACGTCTGCCCGTTGGTCACGCTGGTGTCGACGTAGGTGAGCTCATTGCCTACGGCTGTGAGAAAGACCTCGCTGCCAGATGAAGTACCGCGATAGATCCTGTAAGTCGTGATCGGGACCCCGCCATCGGAGGCAGGTGCGGACCAGGTCAATGTGACCTCAGAGTCTCCCGCCAAGGCCTGCAAGTCCTGCGGGGAAGAGGGAGTCGTTCTCTCCTCCGGCGTGGCCGAGGCCTCGTTTGACAGGGCGCCTTCGCCGACGGCGTTCACGGCTGAGACCCTGTAGTAGTATATCTGGCCGTTAGTGAGACCACTGTCGGTGTAGGTTAGGACGTTGCCAAGCGTGGTAAGCAAGACCTCACTTCCGGAGGTCATCCCGCGGTAGACCTTGTAGCCAGTGATAGCCGAGCCACCGTTAGATGCGGGCGCTTGCCAAGTCAAGACAGTCTGAGAGCTGCCAGCCGTGACCTCCAGGTTCTGCGGGGCAGATGGTGTTGTCGCTGGTGTGACTGAATCCTCGCCAGATAGCGGGCCCTCTCCCATCGAGTTCACGGCGCTCACTTTGTAGTAGTATATCTGGCCGTTGGTCACGCTTGTGTCGATGTAGGTCAGGACGTTGCCTACGGCGGTGAGAAAGCCTTCACCACCCGACGTTGTGCCCCGATAGATCTTGTAGGCAGTGATCGGCGCCCCGCCATTGGAGACCGGCGCGGACCAGGTCAATGTCGCCTTGGAATCGCCCGACACGGCCTCGAGGTTCTGCGGAGCTGATGGTATCGTCGCAGGGGTTGCAGACGCTTCATTCGATTTGGGTCCTTCACCCAAGGAGTTCACAGCGCTTACCTGATAGTAGTACGTCTGCCCGTTGGTTACGCTGGTGTCGACGTAGGTGAGCTCATTGCCCAGGGTGGTGAGGTAGCTTTCTGTCCCAGAGGATGTTCCCCTGTAGACCACATAGTTGGTTATCTCCAATTCGCCATCGCTAACTGGAACTTCCCAGGTCAGAGTGACTTGAGTGTCGTCCCCGATCGCTCCAAGATTTTGTGGTGCGGAAGGAACTGATGAGAAGTCGAATCTTACGACGAAGATGTCGTCGCCTCCGCCGTAGGTGCTCTGATACGCGTTGGAGAGCGGGAAGTTGGCTGAAGTGGTCTGACCGGTCATACGGGCATTGCCGCCCGTGTCGATGACGACCGATGTCCCTAGATCCCAGCCGCTTCCGCCGATATATGTCGAATACAGAAGAGCGCTGCCTGCGGAGTTGAGCTTGACCAGGAAGACATCATACCCGCCGGCGTTTGTGGGCTGGTATGCGTTGAAGACGGGAAAGTTGCTGGAGAACGTGTGGCCAGTCACATATGCATTATCTGTCAAATCGACGGTGACGCAGTAGCCGCCATCATCACCATTGCCCCCGATGTAAGTTGAGTAGATGAAAGCACTACCGGCGGAGTTGATTTTCAACAAGAATGCATCAAACGAACCTCCACCGTAGGCACCTTGAAATGCGTTAGCGAGCGGGAAGTCCGTCGAGGTCGTGAAGCCAGTGACATAGGCGTTGCCGCTGGAGTCGATGTCTATGGAAATGCCACCATCGCGACCATTGCCCCCGACATATGTTGAGTAAAGAAGACTGCTGCCAGCTGAGCTAAGCTTGAGAACGAAAACGTCTTCAATAATACCTTTTGTGCTCTGAATCGCGTTGGCGAGCGGGAAGTCCGTCGAGTGGGTTGTTCCCGTCAAGTAAGCGTTGCCGGTCGAATCGATGGCGACGGAATTGCCATAATCATTGTCGCTCCCACCAATATACGTGGAGTAGGACAGAGTGCTGCCTGCGGAGTTAAACTTGAGCACGAAGGCGTCATACTCTCCAGCGTTCGTGCTTTGATATGCATTTGCGAGCGGAAAGTTAGTTGAAGTCGTGTAACCAGTTACATAAACGTTACCGGTCGAGTCAACAGAGATCGAATGACCCAGATCGGCGCCGCTACCACCGATGTAGGTCGAGTAGACGAGAGCGCTCCCGGCGGGGTTGAGCTTCAGCAAGAAAACATCGTTTGGGCCCCGCATCGTGCTTTGATATGCAGAGGCGAGTGGAAAGTTCGCTGAATAGGTACGACCGGTCACATATGCGCTGCCGGTCGAGTCCACGGCGATCGAGTAGCTGTAATCATCACCACTGCCTCCGATATATGTCGAGTAGAGGAGCGCGGTACCGGCGGAGTTAAGCTTGAACACGAAGACATCATAGCCTCCCGCGTTCGTGCTTTGATATGCGTTTGCGAGCGGGAAGTCCGTCGAGTTAGTGGAACCAGTGACGTAAGCGTCGCCGGCCGAGTCGATGGCGATAGAGTCACCATGTTCATCGCCGCTTCCGCCAATGTAAGTCGAAGACACAAGAGGGTCGATCACAAGCGCCCTCGAGATGTCTCTCCCAGGAACATCGAATCCAAATCGATCCCCTTCCACAACGAAACTTGCAGGCAGTGCCTCTTCTGAATCCCTATATCCTGCTATCAACTCCCCGTCGGTTATATGACCCTGACCGGTGTCGAATACCAAGGAGGCAGTGTCTCCGACCAATGATGCTCCCTGAACCGCGATCCTGATGACATCGACAGAGACGGAGGGGGAGACGATGAACTCATATTTCAGCCCTTGCGCGCTGAAAGCGTAGACCAGATCGACTCCGGTCCAGATATCTCTGTACACGATCAAATCGTAGTCGTGAGCACCCACTACCCACTTGCTTGGGTCTCCGACGAAGAAGTTGCTGTGATGCGACCTCAATCCCTCTCCCGCTGGCGCCACGAGATTACTACCGGGGAAAGTGAGAGTGACGGAATCGACAGCATAGATGTTTCCGTTCTCGTATCTTCCTAGGGCGTACAATATCCTCGAATCGTAGAAGATGGCCTTTCCAAACTCAGTGCTGGCAACGAACCTCACATCTCCTCCGAACTGGCCTTCGTTCTCCGTGAAAAATCGCATTGCGGTCTCTACTTTCTGTCTATCTGGTTCTGAGATCGATATGCCATTTGTTCTGCAGCCTGCCAATGCCTCAATGTTGGCGGTTGTCGAAGTCTGGATGTCCCTGGTTGAAGAACAGGTTGCCAACGCTGCTTGCGGAAAAACCAGAGTGAACATAAGCAACAGTGCTGCGAATGCCACCAAGAACGCTCTACCCCTCACTCTCTCGGGATGATTCATCTTCCGTGACCTCCTTCGCCACTTCCAGTTGTCGCTACCTGTAACGGTGTCGGTGCAGAGCCGAGAACTGCCGGTCTCTTCGACTCTGCCTCCAGTGGACCCCTTGCTGCATGCAAAGTAAAACGTTTCGCTGAGTGCTTGACTAGGGGGAATGACGTTGTGTCGAATATTAGCTTATCTCTTTTGCGATTCACAGAATGTGGTGGTCAAACCTTGTACCTAGCACCTTTCCACCCTCTATGATGGCAGCGGTGCAACCATCCTACGGGCGACGCCGAGAATATCCGCTGGTAGAGCCTTCCTCCGAATACGGGGCTCGTGAGCATCTCGGTTATCACCGCGGATCTCAAATCCAGAAGCGAGTAATCTATGGATTTGGAGACACCAGGGGGACAATGGCGTCGCTTCTTCAAGGGATTCATGTGCGCGGACGGAACGGATACATGAACACCAGCCAGGGCGCTCAGTCTCAATTGATTTCCCCCGCTTCTACTTCCTAGACAATAGCAACCCCAAGACTCCAAAAACGATGAGAACGACGACGATTGTGTAGACTCCAATGAACTCCTTCTCGAAGATGTTCCAGCTCCCGTAGGTCAGGCCCCATGCCCAGTACATGGCGAATCCGGCGACAATCAGCAAGACCGATATGGCCATCTTTGCCTTCCTGGGGAAATCGGAACCTTCCATTGGGTGCGCCCAATGCCTTCAGCATATAAAATCCTTTTTCCCTTGAGCCTGGCGTTGATTCTTCTCACCCAGACACGAACAGAAGTCCCAGAAATCCCGCGAGGAGAGCTTAGGTCGGGACAGAAAGCGATTTTTCGACAGGCAGCACGGAACGCTCAACTAATTTTATATAAGTCAAGTCCATTAGTTATAAACGGTGATGGGATGGCACTCGAAGTGTTGTTTGTGATCATTCTAATCTGGCTCGGCATAGGAGCCGGAATAGCAGCCTGGATGTACGCCGACACGAAAGTGCGGAAGAAGGCTGTGGGATGGGATTGGGTCGCTGTCGGATTTCTACTCAGCATAATCGGTGCGATTGCTTACATCGTGGCGGTCAATGCGAATAAGAAGCACGCCAATCAGTACCCTCCCCAAACGAAATACGAGAACCCCAAGTACGACTTCGAAGGGGAGAAGCATGAAACAAGCCCTCAGCCGACTCAGACCCCCGCGCAGCAGGCCAAGACCGAGGCAAAGGGGAAAGAGGAGATAAAGCAGATCGAGGGGATTCCCAGGTGCCGTCACTGCGGGGCAGCGATCTCCGAGCACGACTGGGAGTGCCCGAAGTGCGGTGTCAAGCTGAAGTAGTAGGATCGATCCTAGGTCTGTGTCCATAATCCTTTTCTTCATTAGAGAGCATCCTGAACGTCATGCTTCGGGACGGAGAGCTCGTCTATTTGCTTGACGAACGGGGCAGACGGCATTGGGCCACTGTCCAGACAGGGATGATCAAGGTCGGAGGACTTGGGGTGATGGACGGCTCGAGACTCGTCGGAATGGAGAGCGGGTCGAAGATCTCGGTGGCAAGCAAGACATTCTGGGTGCTCCGTCCCGGGACGCCGGAGCTCATGGAATCGATCGAACGCGGGCCGCAGGTCATCGGGGGGAAGGATGCTGCGACGATCGTGCAGAGACTCGACTTGAAGTGTGGGGATCTGGTCATCGAAGGCGGTGTCGGCTCCGGGTCGCTCACAACCTCGTTGTTGAACTCGGTCAGACCTGAAGGGAAGGTCGTGTCCGTAGAACTGAGAGACGAATTCACGGTGAAGGCCAGAAGGAACATCTCGAGAACCGGCCTCGACAGATACTGGGAACTCAGAATCGGGGACATCAGGACTATTCAAATGGACCTCAAGGCAGACGCAGTCGTCCTAGACATCCCCGACCCCTGGGAGGCGACAGAGAACGTCAAGAGGATGATGAAGGGAGGAGGTCGTTTCTGCGCGTACGTCCCGAACATGAACCAAGTCGAGAACACCGTGGTCAAACTTCGAGCATCTGGATTCGTGGAGGTCGACGCCCTCGAGAACATACAACGCGCGATCGAGGTTCACCCAGGCGGGGTTAGGCCATCCTTCGAGATGCTCGGACACACTGGATACATGGTTTTTGCTAGAAAGGTGATCGGGGAAGCGAAGGCCAAGGATTAAGTATGGGTTTGGAAGTGGGGGGCGAACGATGAGCATAGAGTTCGCGCTTGGCGCCTTCGTGTCGATCTTCGCTATCGTCAACCCAGTGGGCAACATACCAATCTTCGAGGCGGTGACCGAGGGTTACTCCAAGGAGCTGAAGAGGAAGGTAGTGATCAAGATCTGCCTGGTCACGACCGCTGTGCTTTTCGTCTTCGCAATCTTCGGCCAGTACATCTTCTCCATCTACGGTATCACCATACCGGCGTTCAAGATCGCGGGCGGACTCCTCCTCTTCTCGGTCGCGTTCTCGATGATGCAGGGGCAGAGGTCCAGGACCAGGCTCACCGAGGAGGACCAGAAGGAGGCTATGGAGAAGGAGGAGGTGGGCATCGTCCCCCTTGGGATACCCCTTTTCGCCGGGCCGGGGGCGATCACCACCGTCATGATCTATGTCTCTGAGGCCGCATCCCAGACCGGAGGATTCCTGGACGTCATTTCGGTCTTCCTCGGCATCGCCCTTACCGTCCTCATAAGCTACGTTCTGCTGACCTACTCGGAAGGCATATTCGAGAGGATGGGTAGGAGCGGGGCGATGGCGTTCTCGAGGGTGATGGGTCTCCTTCTTGCCGCTGTCGCGGTCAGCTTCATTCTTTCCGGCGTGTTCCAGGCGGTCCGGGACGCCGGCTTCTTGTAGAAGCGATTGAGAACACAATTAAGTAGGGAGCAGAGGATTCCCAATGCGGTGCTGCGATGGTAGTCGCGGAGATAAGGATTGAACTCAAGCCCGGAGTCGCGGACCCTGAGGGACAGAACACGAAGAAGGCGCTCGAACTTCTCGGTTTCAAAGGAATAAAGGGTGTCCGGTCGATCAAGTTCTTCGAGATAACGCTGGACATGCCCCGCAATGAGGCGAAGAAGGCGTGCGAGGAGATGTGCAGGAAGCTCCTGGCGAATCCAGTCATTCAAAGTTACAAGATAGAATTGAAGTGAGGGTGTGCATGGCGCTTGCCGATCTCATGCATCGCAAGGATGTGCCGTTCGATCTGTTCGAAATCGACCTCCTGAAGGCCAAGGACAAGGACCTGAGGGAGATCAGCGCCTCCATGGGGCTGAACCTCAGCGTCGACGAGATGAAGGAGATAACGAGGTACTTCTCGAAGAAGAAGAGGGGACCGACGGACGTCGAGCTTCAGTCGATCGCGCAAGCTTGGAGCGAGCACTGCTGCTACAAGAGCTCAAAGGTCTTCCTGCGGGAGAACATATTCAATATCAAACACCCTGACGTCCTGGCCAAAGGGGACGCTGGCGTCATGGTCTTCGACGACGAGTACGCTTACGCTCTTAGAATTGAAAGTCACAACCATCCCTCCGCAATAGAGCCGTACGGTGGGGCGGCCACCGGGATCGGGGGCATCATAAGGGACGTGCTGTGCATGGGGGCGCAGCCGGTTGCCTTGATCGACCCCCTATTCTTCGGCCCCCTCGACTACGACGGTGAGCTCCCCGCGGGCATAAAACATCCGAAGTATCTCCTGGGAGGCGTGGTCGGGGGCATAAGGGACTACGGCAACAGGCTCGGCATACCCACGGTCGCCGGAGGCGTCTTCTTCGACGAGGGGTACATCGGGAACTGCATCGTGAACGTGGGATGCGTCGGCATCGTCAAGCGGTCACGGCTCCTCAATAACGCCGTCGGGGGACCCGGGGACGTCCTGATCCTGGCCGGAGGAAGGACCGGGAGGGACGGGATACACGGGGTCACATTCGCATCTGCGGAACTGGACGAATCGTCCGAGGAGGAATCTAGAGGAGCGGTGCAGCTGGGCGATCCGATAATGAAGGAGCCCCTCATCCACGCCTGCCTCGAGGTCACCTCGAAAGGCTTGATCAACGGGATGAAGGACCTGGGAGGCGGGGGATTGTCGTGCGTGGTCGGGGAGATCGCGCTCGCAGGAGGGTGCGGAGCGGAGGTGCAGCTGGACAGAGTCCCGCTCAAGGAGGCCGGTCTGGCACCCTGGGAGATATGGGTGTCGGAGTCCCAGGAGAGGATGATGCTCTCAGCCTCGAAGAAGAACGTGCGCAAGATTCTGGAAATATTCGATCTCTGGGACGTCCCGGCCACCGTCATTGGCGATGTCATGAAGGAGCAGATCGTCCGCCTCTACCACGGCGGCACACGGGTTTTCGAATTGGACCTGGACTTCCTGACAAAGGGGCCGGAGTACTGTCGACCGACAAAGGTGGCGACGCCTTCGACCGTCGGCAAAACCGTCGCACCGAAGCTGCCAAAGGACACGAACAAGGTCCTGCTGACTTTGCTCTCCGACCCGAACATAGCGTCGAAGGAATGGGTGATCAGACAGTACGATCATGAGGTGCGGGGAGGCACTGTCATCAAGCCTTTGCAGGGCAAGATCGGCTCGAGGACGCACGGGGATGCGTCGGTGATCAAGCCGCTGCGGGACTCGTACAGAGGGCTCGCGATATCGATAGGGGTCAATCCCTGGTTCACCAAGCTTCACCCGTACAGGGGGGGACTTGGGGCGGTCGACGAGATGTGCAGGAATCTGACGTCGGTAGGCGCCGTCCCCCATTCTCTTACAGATTGCCTCAACTTCGGGAACCCGGAGAAGCCGGAAAGACTGGGAGAGTTCAGGGAGGCGGTCAGGGGCATAGGGGACGCGGCCAAGGCCCTCCGCATCGGAGCCCCGTCCGGTAACGTGAGCTTCTACAATGAGACACCGAAGGGCCCGGCGCCTCCAACGCCGACGGTCATGGGCGTGGGAATCGTCGAGGATATCAGGCGCTGCATCACCTCAGATTTCAAGAAAGAGGGGGACCCGGTCTACCTCGTTGGAGAGACGAAGAACGAAATGGGCGGCTCGGCGCTCTTCCGCAAGTTCGGAGGAAAGGGAGGGACGGTCCCGAACGTCGAATTGAAGGCCATGGCGAGATCGATGGCCTCCATCAAGAAGTGCATGGACAGGGGTTTGGTACGGGCATGCCACGATCTCTCGGATGGGGGTCTGGCCGTCGCACTCGCGGAGATGTGCATCGGCGGGGATGTAGGATTCGTCGGCGACGTCTCCAGACTCGGGAAGCTCCCTGTCACGGTCAAGCTGTTCTCGGAATCGAACTCAAGATGGGTCGTCGAGGTGGACGGAGGGAGGGAGAAGGAGTGGATGAGGACCTTCAAGGGATCGACCGCGAAGATCGGCGAGGTTGACGGGCGGTCCCTGAGGATAGTGAATTCATCCTGCCCAATCGATCTGGATGCGGAAGAGATCAGGAAGGCCTGGTCTGAGCCATTCTGGAGGCTGCTCGGGTGAGGTGGTGCCATGAAGCTCAGTGAGATCAAGGTCTGCATACTGAGGATCGAGGGCACCAACTGCGAGGACGAGACCTACGCCGCTTTCAAGGAGATAGGAGCGAAGCCGGAGAAGGTCCACCTCAAGCAGCTGATAGGAGCGTGTCCGTCCAGCATCAGACGCGACCTCTCCGAATATCATGTGCTCGCTTTGCCAGGCGGATTCTCGGCAGGGGACTACGTGAGGGCGGGGGCGATCTTCGCCGCGCGGATAAAGAGCGCGCTGTCCTCAGAGCTCAGGGAGTTCGTGTCCGAGGAGAAGCCCGTGATCGGAATATGCAACGGATTCCAGATCCTAGTCGAGCTCGGCATGCTGCCGGCCTTCGACGACGTGCTCACCAAGGAACCGCAGGCGGCCCTTGCCACCAACGCCTCCGGCAGGTTCGAATGCATCCCGACGATGCTCAAACACGAAAACCGCGGGAAGTCGGTGTTCACCAGGACGATCCTGGAGGGGAAGATTGTCGTGTTCCCCTGCGCCCACGCGGAGGGAAACCTGATGTTCCCCGCCGAAAAGAGGCAGAAGCTGCTCGACCGGTTGGAGGAAGAGGACCAGGTCGTGTTCAGGTACGTCGGTCCCTCGGGAGAGTACGCGGGATACCCATGGAATCCGAACGGGTCGCTGTGCAACATCGCTGGCATATGCAACCCCGCAGGAAACATATTGGGTCTTATGCCTCATCCTGAGAGGGTGTTCCACAGATACACCCACCCGGACTGGACCAGGTCGGGGGACGATCCGGACGGCGCCGGGGATGGGAGAGCGATCTTCCAGTCGGTCGCAGAGTACGTCAAGAAGAAATTCTGATACCGATCGGGAAACTGGAAGTGCCTAGACCAGGGACACGCGAACCTCGATTCCGTCGCCGTCCTTCAGCCCCAATGTGCGCCTGAGGTGGTACTTGCAGACGATCTCCATGATATCGTTGTAATGGGACCTGTACGGGATCACGATTGCGCAATCGATGTTCTGAATCCTTGCAGGATAGCACCTGACGTCTCCGAACGTCCTTCCATTCTTCTCGAATCCCTTGATGACTGTGCCGCCGCCTCTCCTCAGCGCGTCCAGTTTGGACTGGTCTGAGGGAGGGACGCGAATGTTCAACGTGCCGTCGTACGGCTCGAATCCGAGCTTCTCGGTGAACTGCTCCATATACCCCGGCTGGGTGACATAGTACTGTCCCTCACCCATACCGGTTATGACGGCCCCCTGGATCAGCACGTGGTCCCTCATCTCGAAGATCTTCTGATACTCCAGGTATTCTCTTCGCAGTAGATCCGTACCTTTCTCCGTGAGCTTGATCCTCTGCCTTCTCGCTCCGAGGTCCCTGTAGATGAGGCCTTCGTCCAGCAGCTCGAGGATCCGCTTGGATGCAGATTGCTGGCTCATCCCAAGCATGTCGCCGAGTTCGCGGGAGGAGATTGCGACGTAGTCGTGAATTCCTCCCATCAGGGCGATCTGTCTGAGCGCACCAACGAACTTATCGTTCATCTCTTACCCTGTCTTCGAATTTCCAAGCGATGCGTGGATTCCATCGGTCCTCTACGGCAGCGCTTTCAATCCGAGTCAACGATGGTCCGATTCCATCCCTTCGTATATAATTGTTTCAGTCCCGAAATCCGGTGAAAAATATCCTGGCTCGGCGTCGCGCCTCCCGATCTCGCCTTTGCCCGTCCCCTAACGCCCGCGCAGTACTGCGCGGGCCTCTTCCACCTTTTTGTCTTGTCTGATCATGACCCATCTTTCTATCTCAGATCCTCTTTCCTGCATCTGGCCCTGGAGACAGACTGTAGATCTCCTGAACCTTTATCAGAATCGCGGCCTCGGGCTTCGGCAGCTTCAATGGTAATGCTGCTATTCTCGCACAGGTCTCTTCGTAGACCTTTCCGCTCTTCATCGACTGCGCTCTGCCTTTGATCTGGTATCCTTTGAAGCTCTTCGCGTCTACAAAGGCGACTGCAACGTTCGGGTTCTCCGCTATGTTGTTTCTGGTCTTGCCCGGCGATATGTCCGCATACAGAAGTGTCTCTTCGTCGATTACAGACAAGCTTCCCTTTGGGGCGACATTCGGAACCCCATCCTTCGATGCGGTCCCTATGTAACCAGGCCTCGCATTCTTGATGAATTCAATGACTTCCTTCGACATCTTTGCCAAATTCTCATCCTCCTGGGAAGACATACAGGACTTCATAGCATAAACTCTTCTTTCTATCCCCCAGGTTACCGATAGAGGTGCGGAAGGAAGGTAGTCTCAGATTTCGGGGACTGATCATGGGCGACTTGTACGGTCTATTTCCCCCTCTTCACGAAATCATACTTGGTCAGCAGGAAGACAATAAAGCCAGCACCACTCCTCAGTTCTCCTCGGCTTCTCCGCCGTTTTCTTTCTTCTTTGCCCCGTATTCAAACACAACAACCTTGCACTTCGGACATCTGAATCCTTCGATGTTGAGCGGGATCGGGGCGTTCACTATGCGATTCTTCTTTGCCAAGAACTGTTCACCATGCTCGAAGAATCTATCAAACCAGTAAATGCCGAGATTCACTGACTGTCCCATTTGAAGATATCCATGCTTCATTTCCATGCCGCACTTCGGGCAAATCATCCCAACATCCCCAATCAATCATTCTCGTTCAAGATTGAAATAGTTTGGGTTCACAAGCGTCGAGATTTGAACCCGAGCTTATCCAGATTTTTTTCCCATTTCAACAGAGACGAAAGACAGCGCTCTATGCAGACCCACCTTTTCTTCCCTGTGAAATTCTTATCCTTCCAGATTCGATCATATCGAAATTACACCAAGCGCTAACGGTTATTTCATTGGTTTTTGCTACTCACGCCCATCCTTGCCCGATTATGGATCAGTTCGTCTTGTTCCAAGATTTTCCACCAGGACATCGGCGGAGCAGTGTCGTTATAATATCCACAACCTCATCTGCGCTCACTCTTATCATTTCGGGCATAGGCTCATGACCAGGCTGTTTCAAACCAATCCTATAGAAGCTTGTGAAATAGAGAACCTTGGAATCTGCCGTGGGGTAACAGATAATCTCGAGGAGGTCCCCCTTTGTCCTGACCTTTGATAGACCTTCGAGGTCCACCGTTTCCTCGATCTCGTAACGAGGTGACTTCGGAGGTGTCGCTTCTCTTCCTGTCCTCGTTCTCCTGAGGAACACCAACCGTTGATTTGTGATTGCGAGAGCTCCTTGCACGAATCCCTCCCAGATCGCCGCGTATATGTCGATGGATTTCGTTCCACGCAGCCCTCCTATCTCAGGCAAATGGATGTCCTTGAAAACCTCTTCAACCCTTATCTGGAAAGCACTCACAACTTGCACGAGTTCCTCATTCTCCCTCAGACCAATGACTCTTGCAAATATCCTCAAGAGGTCCATTGGTGTCGATGAGTTCATACCAATTCCGATTCTTACTATTCCGCCTCTGAATTAAATACTTTCGATCCAAAGCCTATAACTCAGAATACCATTTCAAGGGGTACCGACCTCTCGTGGTGAATCCCATCTGGATGTTCTTCCTATTCTGATTTGGATTGAAACCACAAGTCTCAGACAAAGCCTCTGCGCCATCGAGTTGGGGATGTGAAAGACTATTCCTTCATGCTCTACATGAGAATGCGCAACCGAATTATACTAAGAGATGATTGGTTCTTTGATGTGGTTGAAGGCCTGGCTGTTAGAGATTAGGGCGCCGTTTCTTCTGCTGCCCGTGACTCTGTCCTTCGTAGGGAGCAGCCTTGCCATCTACGAAGGTCATTTCGATTCTTTCCGCTTTCTTCTCTTTACGGCAGTACTGGTGCTGTTCCACGTCAGTGTTAACACGCTCAATGAATACTACGATTACAAGACGGGAATCGATCAGAATACCACTAGAACGATGTTCAGCGGCGGAAGCGGTATGCTCCAGGCAGGTCTGCTTAAGCCTAAGAAGGTGCTTCAAGTGGCATTGATCTGCTTCGTCGCTGGAGCAGCGTTGAGCGCATACGTTCTCTATGTTGTCGGGGTCATCTTGCTGCCAATCATCATCCTGGGAATGATCTTCGTAGCTTTCTACACTCAGCTTTTTGCTAGAATCATGCTCGGGGAAATTGTGGCTGGCTTGGATCTCGGTTTCCTCCCAGTATTGGGAGCTTATATGATCCAAACGTCATCAGTGAGCCCAGAATCAATACTCTTATCAATCCTTGCTGGCATCCTGACTTTCAATCTCCTTTTCCTCAACGAGTTTCCTGACTTGGATGCAGATGCCAAAGGAGGGAGGAAGAACCTAGTTATGGCACTTGGAACACGGGAGTCCGCAAGCCTGTATTCTGGTCTGACCCTATCAGTCTATGTGGTAATATGCCTGGGAATACTTGCAGCCATCTTTCCCTTGTCTACTGCCATAGGTCTTTTGACGGTTCCTTTGGCCTTTAAGGCCTCAAGGATGTCACGTAGGAATCCGAAAATCCTCGATGGATTCGTTCCGGCCCTCAAAGCGAACGTGCAAATCATCCTTATAACACAGGCCCTGATAGCGGTAGGGTATCTAGTTGCTACTGCGGTTTGAGACCATTTTCTTCCGCATTTGAAGGGGATCTCCGGAGGGACTCGCATGATCGCGGGCCTGCTCGAGGTTGAATGCTGCTGGCCTATACCTTGAGTCTCACAGTCTAGAGCCCGCAGGGAACTTGCATTCATACCTAGGTCTAAGAGTAGCCTGTCGAATACCGGGGGATATTCTGTGATTGTCGCATGCGATTCTTCGGCGCACCGCCTCCCACCATTCTGCCGTCAGAACTGTTGGAAGTGTCATAACTGTCACTATTATCAATTTAGAAAATGGTGGACCGAACGGAATTTGAACCTGCCACCATCCAGATAAATATTATCTGATTTCAATTAAATGAAGAATGCGAAATCAATCCTTCGGAGGACGAAACCTCTTCCCTTTTTTTTCTCTTTTATGCTGGTCTCCGTATCTGTCAAGTCCGTCAGAAGTGTCAGGACGGACACCCTAGCACATCCAGACACTCTTTCTCTGATTTCAAAGAAGGGCAACCGGGCTGCGCAGCCTACCAGGGGAAGAAGATATCGTCTACAGCTACGCGTGTCGACCGAGATTCAAGGGTCCATGAGAATAGATAGCTAATGTAACTGCCAAGAGTTACTTTCGTTCATCATGATGCGCGATCAAATGACTGTGATCTTGCCATACATTTCGCCGCGGATGCGATCGTAGTTCTCGCGGTAGTATCTGACAGCCGCCGGCATGAAGTCGAGGATATCTTGGGCTGTCATTCCATCCTGGCCTATCTGTTCCGCTGCAAGGTCCCCGGCGAGGCCATGCACGAACACCCCAGCCTTGACCGCCTCATTGATATCGAGGCCTAGTCCCAGCATTGCCGCAATTGAGCCAGTGAGGATGTCGCCGCTTCCTGCCGTCGACATCCCGGAATTCCCGGTCATGTTTATGAACACCCTTCCGTCTGGATAACCGACAAACGATATCCCTTCCTTGAGAACGATGATGGCGTTAAGATCCTTTGTCATCCTCTGCACGATCTCTATCCTCTTGGAGCGAACATCCCCTACTGGCAGGCCTGTTATTCTCGACATCTCGCCTGTGTGGGGCGTGAGTATCGTCGAAGCCACTCTCTTCCTCAGGCACCCAAGGTCCTTTGACACGGCCGTGATTCCATCGCCATCGACGAGAAGAGGCTTCTCGATCCTCTCTGCCAGCCACCTTGCCAATTCCTGCGTTTCCTCGTTCAAGGAGAGTCCAGGCCCCATGACGACCATGTCCATCTTTTGTCCTATCGCCAGTAGCTCATCCCTAGCCTCCAGCGACAGGCTTCCGGAGTCCGTCTCCTTCTGCGGCATGATGACGATTTCGCTCCCTTTGCTCCCGATGAACGGCGCCACCGAATTCGGCGTTGCCAGCCTCGAGTATCCGCCTCCCGCCTTCAGGAAGCCGAGGGCAGAGAAGAGAGGGGCCCCGTAGTACCCTCTAGCGCCGGCTATGAATAGCACTTCGCCGAATGTGCCCTTGTGCGCATCCTGCGGCCTCTTCGGGAGCCTCGCTGGTATGCATATTTCCACATTGATGGAGTCATCATTGTGGAGGGCTGGGGGGAAGGATATGTGGGACACGTAGAGCTTACCGCAATGCTCGTATCCCGGATGGACGACGTTGCCGATCTTCGGGAGGCCGAACGAGATCGTGTATGTTGCCTTCACCGCTGCTCCCATTACGAGTCCGGTGTCCCCGCCGATTCCTGACGGTATGTCCACGCTGAAGACTGGCTTGCCTGAACGGTTGACTGCATCTATCAAGTCTCTGAAAGCGCCAGTGACATCATTCGCGATCCCGGTCCCAAGGACACCATCGACGATCGCGTCCGATTCCGCAATCTTCTCCTCGACCTGATCGAGCGACGTGATTGTCGATATCTGGACTGGCGTCTTCTGAAGGATCTCAAGATTCTTCTTAGCGACTCCTTTGAACTCTTCTCGGTCTTTCATCAGGAACACGGTCGCCTCTGCGCCGCCCGAGTGCAACTTCCTTGCCACGACCAGTCCATCGCCACCATTGTTGCCTGGGCCGCAGACGATGACGAACTTCTTGCCGCCCAGATCGCCCATTTCCCTGAGAATTGCGAAGTATACTGCCAGGCCAGCGTTCTCCATAAGCAGTATCTCCTCAATGCCGTACAGCTCGATTGCACTCTTATCCATCGCTCTCATTTGAGAGACTGTGCTAACCTTCATCTTGCTCCCCGTATGACTCATGCAGTTACAGGAATATGAACAGAATGCCGGATTTCGCCGTATTTGAGACAAATCAATCGCAGGCTCTTGATCCATAAGTCGGATTCAGATCATATTTCTCACTGCTGCTATACGTCCGAAAGGTGCCTCCGGCGCTCCTGTCAAGGAACATCCTCAGCTAATGCGAGCCCCGGTAGCAGAACGCTTAGGCTGCCATATGGAGTTCACTGTTTCTAAGTCATTGAAGGGTGAACACGAGGAGTTCATGAAGGAGCTAGCAGGCGCTGATCGATCTGGAGGAACGGTTGGAAGCGCCACGAAGGAAGTGTCAAGGATCCTGCGGGGACACTTCAAGAAGGAAGAGGAGTTCGCGTTACCACCGTTGAGCCTTCTCGCTCCGCTGGCGACGCGGAAGTCTTACATGGAAATGAAGGGAGTTCTCCCCCTGACAGACAGGTTCGACGTCGATATCTATCAGTTGCTGGAAGAGCACAAGGAATCAGTCACTCTCCTTGGCGAGCTGGCAGACAGCGCGGCGAAGGAGAATAAAGCGGGATACGCGAGATTGGCGGAGAAGCTGAAAGCGCACGTACTCGACGAGGAATAGGTGTTGTATCCGGCTTCGCTGTTCATTGGGAAATACGTCCACGAGAGGGTGGAACTGTACGAATACGAGCATCATTTCGGAGGTTGTTGCTGAGCGCACTCTCGCAGCCATTCCCGAAGAGACTTGTCAAGCGAGCGGTGGTCGAAGGTCACTTCCGGAGAATGACTGGGAGGGTTATATGGTAGCCTTGAATTCGCATCAATCTCCGTCATCGGTCTGTCATTGTTTCACTACTCAGCAGTGAACGAAAGGGTTATTACGAAACCGGTGATTGCCTCAACAACGGATGCTTGGGTTCCGCTTGGCCTCGTTGCTGGCCTGCTCACGACGATAGGGTTTGTTCCTCAGATCGTCAAGGGTTATAAGAGAAAGAGAATGGATGACGTTTCGTTGTCCATGCCGATTCTCCTCAGCATCGGCATGGCACTCTGGTTGGGTTACGATCTGGTTCTCAATGACCTACCGATAGTCCTTTGGAACGCTATCGCTTTATTGCTCAACATCGTCATGATTGCTCTCAAACTGAGGTTCAAGGAGAGATCTTCCGCCCTCGGTGACTAGGCCAGGACTGCATGCAGTCTCATCAGTCGTTGTTGTCTGATGTCACTTGCGCATCAGCACGAAGTGCAGCGAGTTCTTGATTCCCCTGACTCGCGCTTGTCCGTTGTGAGAGAAGTTGACGGATTCACGAGAAGGTCTTGCTGATCTTGATTTCCACATTTGCCTGAGTGAACATTGTATCCGACGTTCTACTCTCTGGAATCGTCTCGGCTCCTTCCTGATGGATGATTCGCCTGGTGCTTTTTCATGATTTCTTTTGAGCCCGGTCTCTTGACTGAGCAGGTCGGACAGGCCTATGATCGCGGTCGATGCTGTCCTGAGGTCCATTTCTCTCCGTCCAAGAATCTGCCATAGAAACTATTCTCAGGTGCTCGATGGCGAACGAAGAGAGTGTCGGCTGGGCCTTCCGGCATGGGTCTAAGGGATTTTTAGGTATTCCGAAATTATAAAATAAAGGAATTCACATATTCTAGATTTAGGCAACCCTAAAGGAGCAATGGAAATGGAGATCCAGATCGCGGACGTACACGCAGGAGAAGAGGTACTGATTACTCGGTTGATTGGCGGATACGGCTTCTGGAGGAGGCTGACTGCGATGGGGATCAGGGAGGGCAAGTTTGTCAAGGTTGTTGTGAGACAGCCGTTCGGCGGTCCTATTGTCGTTGAGATTGACGGCAGGTGTGTGACCATGGGCAGGGGTATGTGCAGGAGAATCATGGTGATGCTGAAGGAATGAGAAAAGTCGTTTTGATGGGAAATCCCAACGTCGGCAAGAGCGTCGTGTTCTCCAGACTAACAGGCGCCAAAGTGATTGCCTCGAACTACCCTGGCACGACTGTGGATTTCTCCAAAGGCAGGCTTCGTATTGGCGGAGAGTTAGCAGAAGTGATAGACGCTCCAGGCACGTATTCACTGGAACCCACGAACAAAGCCGAAGAGGTCGCGTTGAATATGTATGGCGTAGCGGACATAGTGGTCGACGTCATCGATGCAACCAACCTTGAGAGAAACCTGTTCCTGACATTGGAACTGCTGGAGCGAAAGAAGCCGGTGATTGCTGCTCTCAACATGTGGGACGAAACCAAGCACCTGGGTATAGACATCGATGTGGGGAGACTGGAGGAACTCCTCGGAGTGCCGATCGTACCCACGGCCGCACTGAGTGGAGAGGGAATAGAGAAGCTCGTGAGCAGGCTGAACGAGGCACGTTCGCCGGAGGAGATCAGACCAACGAGCGACGAAGCAAGGTGGATAGAGATAGGACATCTGGTGAAGAAGGTCCAGAGGATCACTCACAGGCATCACACGAAATGGGACCGTTTCATCGATGCCACCATCAAGCCCTCTACGGGAATCCCGATCGCAATCGGCATCATTCTCCTCTCCTTCTGGATAGTGATTCTAATCGGAGAGACCCTCATCAGCTATATTTTCGAGCCACTCTTTAGCTTCTATCGTCCCGCGGCAATGGCCGTGAGCGATTGGCTGGGCCCGGGTCTTCTGCATGACATCTTGATTGGAAAGCTGATAGGCGGTGAGATTGACTATGTTCAGTCCATGGGAATGCTGACAACTGGCCTCTTTGTACCCTTTGGAATGGTTCTACCGTACATCGTAGCTTTCTACTTGATGCTGGGGCTGCTCGAGGATTCCGGCTACTTACCGAGATTGGCCACCTTAACGGACACAGTTTTCCACAAGCTGGGTATGCACGGTCACGGCATTGTGCCTGTGTTCCTCGGGCTAGGATGCAATGTGCCCGGGGCACTGGCCTCGAGGACCTTGGAAACGAGAAAGCAGCGCTTCATCTCGGCGACCCTGATGGCAATCGCGGTCCCCTGCATGGCTCAGACAGCGATGATTTTCGGCATCCTCGGGCCCTATGGTCTTTCCTACATAATCTTGGTTTTTGGGACCTTGATGATTGTGTTCCTCGCTGGCGGACTGGTACTTGGCAGGTGCGTCAAGGGAGAAAGTCCAGAGATACTCCTGGAGATTCCACCGTATCGAAGGCCGAGCATCGTCGCGATCTCGAAGAAGACGTGGATGCGTGTAAGATGGTTCTTGACCGAGGCGATTCCCTATCTGTTCCTCGGCGTGCTGCTGATAAACGTGCTGTATTCTGTGGGCTTCCTTGAGTGGCTCGGACATGTATTTGCTCCCGTAATCAGCGGGTGGTTCGGACTTCCGGAGGAATCCTCAACTGCCCTCCTGATAGGCTTCTTGAGAAAGGATCTAGCCGTCGGAATGCTCCTGCCCCTGGCGATGGCACCGGTGCAACTGGTGATTGCAACTACGGTACTTGCTATATACTTCCCATGCGTGGCGACCTTTGCGGTCTTGGTGAAGGAGCTAGGGATAGAAGACATGATCAAATCGACCGTAATAATGGTCGTGACCGCGCTTGTGGTCGGAGGTGTGATGAGGCTGGTTCTGATAGGAATGTGAGGTGCGAAGGACGATGCGAAAGACAGCTGAGAGGTATATAGAAACCATTTACCTCCTCGAGAAGAGAGAGGGGTGTGCAAGGACCGGGAGGATTTCCGCGGAAATGAAGGTGGGGGCTCCCTCAGTAACGGAAATGTTGAGAACGCTCCAAGAAGACGGCTATATCAAATACGAGCCGTACAAGGGTGCTAGGCTCACCATCTCCGGGAAGAGAGCAGCACTCAGGTTGATGAAGACGCACAAAACAATCGCGGATTTCCTAGAGATAATCGGCATCGAGAGGGAGTTGGCGGAGGTTGACGCTTGCCAGATCGAGCATTGCGTGAGCCCAAAGACAGTAGATAAGCTGAGAAAATTCGTTGAATTCGTAAGGTACGGGCCCCATGAACCGATATGGATCAAACACTTCAGTCACTATGTCAAGACCGGTGAGAGAAGGGAATGTGAGTTCCATATTACTAGGAAGGGCAATGCGAAGGATGCCCATTCTGGCACGACACATGATTAGCCCTTCGTCTCCCACCTTCTTCGGATGACTCTAGGCTGTCCCCCTGTCTTCTCATAGGGCATCTAGCAGACGAAGGACTATCCACTCGTCAGCTGTGTATCGTCGATCTTGTATGGCGCTTGAAGGAGCAGTTGACTTTTCTCTTCACAAAACGTCAGCACACTAGGAGGTCGCCATCCACATGTCAGGCTTGAGTTAGCAACGAAGCCTACCATATGAGAAGATGGATTAGTTTATAGAAGCGGATCGTTTTTCCAGTATTAGTCGAACCGTGCTGCCGGACTATATGGCCGCTCTCCCTCGTGATACCTTCAGATTCGCTCCGGTCTCTCAAGAGAAAGAACATCACTTCGCCTCAAGTCAAGCGGATCCTCCTCGCGACTACAGGCCCCCCTAGATCGTTACCAGGCCTGCAAAAAACGACAAATCTCATGCCAATCATTCCGAACTCCTCCATGATCAGGTGGCATACGACCTGCCCAGCATTCTCAATCAGCAATATTCCGTCAATGTCACGGTGTTCTATCGCAGCTCCGCCGAATGCGCTCATGACGGCCATAGCGCTGACTTTCGCAATCCCAACACCCCAGTTAACAGTTGACTGACGGAGTTTTCCTTAATTGCAGTATCGTCAGCTATCACTTTTGCGATGAAGCGAATCGGGAACAGGTGGAGATAGCAAGTCGTATGCGATGGTTGCTTAGCATAGGAGTCATCGTGTATCGGCTCTAGCCAGTCATATGGATAATTCTCACCAACTCCATTCGGGTAACCTATACTCGAAAAGCTATCGAGACGATTGCATTTCTCATCGCACAATCCCTATTGTGAAATCGAGGGGGAAAAAGAATATGGACGCGATTGCTCATGATTGGGCGAAAGGTCGGAAGCAATACTGCCAATGTAAGCAGGAATACGGAGCGGAGACAGATGGTCGTCGAATACGTTTTCGGCCCGGTTCCATCAAGGAGGTTCGGAAGGTCCCTGGGAGTGAACCCAATACCATTCAAGGTCTGTAGCTACTCGTGCGTCTACTGCCAACTTGGAAGAACCGAGAAGCTAGAAATGAGAAGAAAGGTCCATTTCGATACGGATGAAGTCGTTTCGAGTATTGTTTCCTCGATTGAAAAGGCGGCGGGAAAACTGGATTATGTGACTTTCATGGGAGACGGTGAACCAACGCTGGCAGAGAATTTGGGGGAGATGGCAAGAAGTCTGAGGGAAGTCTGGGCCGGCAAGATGGCTCTGATCACGAATGGATCTCTTTTCTTCATGGATGACGTGAGAGAAGATGCACTTGAATTCGACGTGGTCTCACCCACCGTTGCCGCTGGAGACGAGAAGATCTTCAGAAGGATACACAGGCCTCACGGAGACATAACGCTTGAACGGGTTATTGACGGTCTGCGGGAGTTTCGGGAGATGTCATCGGGTGAACTCTGGGCTGAGGTCATGCTTGTCCAGGGCGTCAACGACACAGAGAATGCCCTGCAAGCCATCTGTTCAAGGCTGGAGGCGCTTGCCCCTGCAAGAACATATATCAACGTTCCGGTGAGGCCGCCGGCAGAGAAATGGGTGAAGGTTCCTTCCCGTGATTCTATCGAAACTGCGTTGAGAATTCTTCCTCGCGCTCTCGACATGTCCAGCCCTGAGGTTGGCGAGTTCCAGCTGCTCTCTGAGAGCAAGATTGATGCGTTGTTGGAAATAGCGAGGAATCACCCGTTGAGGGAAGAGCAGTTGACTGAGATGTTGTCTGTGGAACGGCAACAGCGCGGCGCCATGAGTATAATCAGACGATTGTTGGATGAGGGCAGACTTGAGCTGGCAGAATACGACGGCAAGCGTTTCTATCGCACTCCCCGGGGATGACGTCATCACCACCCGGATGGCAATCATTGGATGTTTCTCCAGAAGATCTGTCTCACATTCCCGATGCGCTTGAACGGACTTGCCGTATTCCACATCTCTATCTGTTCCGCCCATCTTGCTCGAGATTGTGGTGGGTGCTTGTCCGACGAACATGGTTCAAATCGCCACGGCAACCCGACTTCAGTTGACTGATTCACACTCAATTGGCGAACACACTAAACAAGAAGAATCCATTCTAAGGGTTCTCTCCAAATAGATATGATGTGCCAGTCAGATACTGACTTACATGTGGTACGCTAACACATTTCTCAGGATTGCCCGTCTAATATATGATGCAACTGCATGTCTCCGCGTGAGCTCGTCATTGCCGCGAAAATGTTTGGATCTGGCTCCGATGATGATTGTCTGGATGAAGACACGAGTGGGCTCGCCCGAGACCGAACTCTGTACAATCCAGATAGGCAAAATCGAAATTCAATTCTCGCACCTTAGAGCGAGGCCAGCTCATGAAACCCTTTTCTAGGATTGAAAACGCACCGCGAAAGTCCATCCAGAGGGAGTGTCGCCTGCAAGGCTCGCCTGTCTCCAAATGCCCGTGCCCCGTGCACGGGCCTCTTCCCCTTTTGGTCTCAGGTAGACCACACTATTGAAGCCATCGTCCATCCATCCCGGGGATCGAAGGAGGTTGTCCTACCATGCCTTTGTTCAAGGAGAAGCCATCGGGAGAGGTGCCCGGGACTTTGAAGGAGAAGGCGATGAGCTAAGCGCGACGCGCGGAGGCGACGCTCACGGTGCCGGACAAGGCGATGGTCTACGCAATCCTCGCCCTCTTCTGGTTGAAGGCGGCGGAGCTCGAGGGGGCACGCGTCCCCTAAGGCCCAAGTCCTGCGATTCGGAGGGTGTCTGGTGGTCGCGGAGGAGAGAGAAGGAGGTGGGATTCCGTTATCGATCTTCACCCGCCTCCTGGCATGGGCCAGCGATTCTCCGTGCTCCCTCTCGAATATGTCCGGATGCGGATCCCGGGTTCGGAGGGATCTCGTGGCAGCTTCGTCCTGAGCAGGGGCGCATCAGCTTTCTTTAGGGCGGTGAGAAAATAGGGGATGGATGAGCATGGACTTCATCGAGGAAAGCCTCAGCAGGAAACGGGACATCTCCTTCTTCCTTTTCTGCGCGGGGGGCGGGAGGATGGGGACCAAGGCGGCCGAGGCCGCGAAAGCCCTTGGTGCTAGCGTGGTCGTCGCAGATCCCGCTCCACACTGCCTTGCCAGAGGAAGGGCGGACGTGGTGCTGGAAAGGATCTCGGAGGTTGACCCTGAGCTCGGGGGAAGGATTCAGCTCCTTCCCGCTGATGCTGCAGCGAGCCTTCTGGAGCTGATGAGGCAGTGCCCCCCTCATCTGATCGTCCCTGCAACGGAGGGTCACTTCGCGGCCAAGTTGGCCGTTGCTCACCTGGGTCGGAAGGAGGTGAAGGTGGCGCCGTGCACCACGCTCCTGAGAAGGGTGGCCGCGGCCCTGCCCACTGAGGTGGTCTTGCTGGTGGATGAGAAGAACGCCGTCCTAGTGACCAGCTACATGCCTTCCGGCATCATGTGCAAGGAGGACTGCGAACAGCCGGTCCTATGTTCGGTATTGGGAAGGAAGAATGAAAGGCCCATGCATGAGTTGGTCCGGGAGAAGCTTTCGCGGGAGGCCGGTCGGTCCACGGTGCTGATTACCACTGACTTGGGCGGGGTGGGCGCCCTTAAGGCCGCGGAGGTCCAAAGCATGCTTGCTCAGCTGGACCCCCTGGTCAAGGGCGACACCTATGCCTTGGCCACCTCGTGCCGGTGCCATAGCATCGCCAACATCTTCGAGATTGTGTGAACGCACATCAAGGGCCGATTCTTTCCGCCGAAGGTGCAGGTGACTTTTGACTGGTCCGGCGTGACCTGTCCGACGGCTTCATGAGAATGTGAATGTGGATCGATTGTGACTGATTTGGGTCACCGAACCCTAAGAGGCACCGAAGTGTGACCCCCGATATGAATGGTGCAACACTACGAGAAGAAATGTTGCATTTCTTCCTTGATTCCGCCTCCAGCTTATAAAGAAATACAATGATAATGTAGCGTCATGCAACCACAAAAATACAAGATGTTGCATACTCTCCCTCATGGGATCCCGGGACGACGCCCTTGATGATCGGGAGTTCGAGCAGCTCCTCGACGCCTGCGATCCGAAGAGGCCCAGGGAGCGCCTTGTCATTCTTCTTGGGGGAGATCTCGGCATGAGGGAAGGGGAGATCGCCCACATGCGCGTATCCTGGGTCAACTTTCAGAAGGGGCATGTAGTAATTCCTTCAAATGACGAGGGCTGGACCCCTAAGACGAAATGGGGCGCGAGAACGATACCGGCGTCGAAGATATCACCGAGGGCCTGGGAAGCTATGGAATCTTACTTCACGACCTATGAGGCACTTGACCTTCATCGGGTGACGGTCTACAGGATCGTCAACCGCGTCGCCTCCAGGTCCAAGCTCACCGCGAAGGTCTATCCCCACTCCCTCAGAGCGACGGCCGCGACGAGGATCGCATACAGGATCAAGAATCCGCAGGTACTCTGCGATCTCTTCGGATGGGGTCAACTTGCCATCGCTCAGTATTATATTAGGAGAGCCGGGGGCATGGCAGAAGAGGAACTTGAAAGAGCATTCGGTACCGAGACCTGAATTCTGGTCGGACCCCGCGAGATTTCGCGACCTCCTCCGGGTCTAGGTTTTCTTGATCACGATCTGCCCCTTTTCGTCCTCGTAGAAAACAAGAGTATCCCCATCCTTGAGACCCAATTTCTCGGCGGCCCTCTTGATGATCGTGACCCTGAGCTTCGAGCTAACCTGACTGGTTCCGACTATCTTCATTGTCTCCGAGAGTGGAGAATATGGAGCAAATATAAATAGGCTGACTCCTATAATTCCTATTGCTCCGATTATGGAGAAAGTAACGAAAGCGGGAGGCGGTGCGAAACGATTGGTGAGAAAGAAAAGGTCTCGTGTCCGAAGTGTGGTTCCAAGAAAACCGAACCGATCAACTACGAGAAGCGGATGAGGGTCCGGTACTCTTGCTTGGATTGCGATCTCGTATTCCTGGCGCCCTCTGGGGGCGCCGTGGACTCCGGTGACGAATACAGAGTATGAGTCCGGATCGTTTTGGGTCTAGAATAGGTTGGGGAAAGATACATGAAAACGAAGATGCTTGGTGCGTTGTTCGCCGCCCTGTTACTGACAAGTTTTGGGCTGGGATGTCTTGGAGTAACCAACAACACAGCCACGGTGGTCGTCGATATCCACAACAGCCACATATTGTTCTCGGTCGAATACAGACTGTACATCGATGGGCATCTGGAACGCAGCGGAACCCTCTCTGCGGGATATGACTATCGTTACACCTTCACGCATTCCTTCTCTGGCTCGTCCGATACCGCCAGTCTTTACGTAGATACCGCAGGAGGCGGGTTCGGCGCAACGAGCGACAGCACGACGGTCGTGCTGTATCCAAACACGACCGTTCACGCCGATTTGACGGTATGACCACAGAGAAAGATCGACGCATGTTGACCAAAGCGATCGAGATGATAGGCTATCATCATGCCAGTCGCGGAGATCATTAAACTGGGGGAGATCATGAAAGCAAGATTCGAGATCGGAGAGAATGAGAAACACATCATCGAGGTATCGGCATCTCTATGGACAGAACAGGTGAAGATCGTTGTCGATGGACAGACGATGGCAAAGAAGTGTCAGGTCGGGTCCTCTGACGAGTCGTACCGATTCTCGATCGGTGAAAAGGAGAAGCACGACGTGGAAGTCATAATCGGAGGCATTGTAACCGCAAGAGCCGAGCTGTTGGTCGATGGCAAACGCGTTGGCACGGCCTAGGCCGTGGCCAAGTGAAGTGACCCTATGCTACGTCTCACGTTTCCTCAGAACGCATGGTGGGATTACTGGCACAGGTTGGGAATGATCGATGCTGACTGGGCCGAGGGGCAGGAAGCTGTCTTAATACCTCGGAGCGAGGCGGAGAGGCCCTAATGAAGGGTATCGAGCGGGAGCCGATGCGCTGCCTTCCGTCGAACTCGTTCTGTGATCTCTGCGGCCTCCTCCCATCACCAACGTCTCGTGTCTCGAACCCATATTTCGATGCAAGACAACTGGCCTCTTGGAGCCATCTGTAGCGCTGCTCACGGACGGCTTGCCCAAGGAGGCGATTGAGCTTGTGCAAGGGTACTTCGCGGAGGAGATCGGGACGATGCAACTTGCGACCCGACTCGAGACGGTCCGCTTGAGGACATTGCATTCGACCAGCGGTCTGCCCGAGCCGTAGCCTGTGTTTCACCCCTGTTTTCCGCGGTGCGATAATTGTTTCACAGCGTTTCGGCGAACATGGACAGTCTGCTGCTGTTCCGAGTGACCCCATTCTTGAATGCATCGTTCGGCCGTTTTATGTAGGAGAATCAAGATTAGATGGAACTGGTGAGCGTGTGGGCAGACATGTCGTCGAAGCACTCGGCCGAACGAGGATCGTCATAGAGGACGGAAAGGTCACGGAGGTCGGCACCCCTCGCGTCGAATACTGTCCGCTTTTCAACAGGTACCGAGGCATCGAGAAGTTCACACCAGAGATCGTCCAGAAGAACATCAACTTCCGCATCAGCGACTTCGGAATGTGCACGCCCAAGCGGGAGCTAAGAATGAGGGACTTCCTCACATTCGGGATCTCGGAACTGATGGCAATGTCGGTCTCCAAGGGGACCCTGGACTGCGCTGTCGTTGTCTGCGACGGCGCTGGTACCGCGGCAGTCACCGACCCGGAACTGATACAAGGGATCGGTGGTCGCTTGTCGGCCGTGGTAGAGACGACCCCGTACCCAGAGATCGTGGATTGTCTGGGAAAGGAGAGGGTCCTTGATCCCAAAACCGGAAGGATAGACCAATTCGGAGGCGTCGAACTGGCCCGGAAACTGGGATTCAAGAGAATCGGCGTCACGCTCGTGTCTTCCCAAGAGGCAAAGAGGATTAGGAAGCGTTTCGGGGACCATGCCGTCCTCTTCGCGGTCCACACAAGCGGTGTCAGCAAGAAAGAGGCGGAGGGGCTACTCGAGACATGCGACGTGGTGACCGCGTGCGCCTCCAAATGGATCCGAAAGCTGGCGCCTGAGAAGTCACTCCTTCAAGTCGGGAAGAAGATACCCATCTATGCCGCGACAGAATTCGGCAAGAGAATCATCGAAGATAGGTTGAAGGAGATCGGACCGAGCAAGCCCAACGATTCGGAGGACGCGCCCCGGCCGCTGATCTAGTCCTCGTCCAGAACAAGGTGGCTTCGGGACTTCAAATGAATCGTCTTGATCTTCATCTTCCTCAGTTTTCGCCGCAGCTCGGCATCATTGGTAAGGACGAACGCGCCAAGTCTGGCAGCCACGTCAACGACCCCGTCGTCGCCCTGCTTCTCCGTCTCGACGATGCCGTATCTCCTCGAGAGTTCCAAGGCCGTGCCGGCGAACTTGCTCTTCGAACGTCTGAGCTCTCCTAACACAGGTCCCGGGACCAGGATTTCGCAGTCGCCGAGGAGACTGCGCAATTCGACGTCGAGATTCAGTGAGAATTCGAAAGGCATCAGGAGCGCATTCGTGTCGAGAACGACCTTCCGACCCCTGCCGGTATCACTCGATGACGCCATAGCCGATCAGACGCCATTTCCCAGATATCTTCCTGGAGATGGCGACCCTCTGATTCTCTTCCGCGCACACTGGTATCTTCAGGGAGACCTCGGAAGTCTCCTCCCTGGCGCTGGTGACTATCCCGACGGTCGTCGCGGTCCCGACGCTGAGCATGAGCGGCTCGTTCGTCTTGATGTTCTCGACCGCCAAATCCTCCGCGGTGCCCACGACCTTCTCCAGGAGGTGCGTCGACATCCTGAACTTGTGAAGCATCGGAGGCAGCTTCCCTGGCTTCCCGACGACCCTGCCTGTCAGTCCATCCGATTTCGTCAGGGCCGGGTCGAGCTTCGTCCCGATGGCGATCAATCCGCCCGGCTTGGCCTTCTCCAGTTCGGTTCCTCCGGCGTGGAGGGATTCGACCGTGGAGGATATCGGCTCCCAGCTAGCCTTGCCGCCGCTCTCCACCTTTCTCCCCGGGCTCACCTCGATCTCGTCCCCTATCTGGAGGATGCCTTGCATCAGCGTCCCGCCAAGGACACCTCCTTTGAGGGTCTTCGGCGACGATCCGGGAGTGTTGATGTCGAACGATCTGGCAACGTACATCCTCGACGGCTTCTTCGAGTCGAACTTCGGCGAGGGTATGTGAGTCTCGATCGCTTCGATCAGCTTGTCGATGTTCACGTCATGATGAGCTGAGACTGGTATGACCGGTGCGTTCTCTGCGATGGTCCCCTCTACGAACGTCTTGATCTGGCGATAGTTCTCCAGGGCTTCCTCCCTGCTGACCAGGTCGATCTTGTTCTGAACGATGATGATCCTGTCGACGCCGATTATCGTCAGCGCCATCAAATGCTCCTTCGTCTGAGGCTGGGGGCAAGGCTCGTTCGCCGCTATCAGAAGAAGGGCGCCGTGCATCATCGCCGCCCCGGACAGCATCGTTGCCATCAGGGTCTCGTGGCCTGGCGCGTCGACGAAGGACACCGCCCTCAGGAATTCCGCCTTGCCGCCGCACTCCTTGCATATCGGCTCGTTCGTGTATGCCTTCGGAGGATCGCAGCTGGGGCACTTGTAGAACGCAACGTCCGCATAGCCCAATCGTATGGAGATGCCGCGCTTGATCTCCTCGGAATGTCGGTCGGTCCACTCCCCGCTCAGTGCCTTGGTCAGAGTGGTCTTACCGTGGTCGACATGACCGATCATCCCGATGTTAATCTCAGGCTGCACCGGAACCTTCATTTGGTCTCCTCTTTCTTGATCAGATCCTCGATGGACTTCGATCCCTGGGCCTTGACCTTCATGTTTATCTGCACTGTCTCCGGCGAGATGGTGTTCCCTCTGACCATCTTCTTGGCCCTCAATCCCTTCTCAGCCGACTTGAAACCAATGCCCTTGGATATGAGGATCTTGGTCCTCCTAGGTCCTGGGAGATCGTGCCTCATCGGGAATCCGTCCTTGTCGCTGCCTCCGGTGATCATGAGCTTGTATCCCGGAAGACCGACGAATATGCCATCCACCACGTCGCCGATCTTCCTGCCAATGAGAGAATTCGCGTGATGGCCCGAGACGGAGACCTGGTACGACTTTCCGCTTTTGACGTCGTTGATCACAGCTTTAAATTCAACCATTCCAAACACCTGTGAGTATGGCCCTAATGTAGTTCCCGTTAAATAACTTTTGGTGAATGACCAGGCGCCAGACAATCGCCTGAATCACACGATTGAGGGTTCTCGGCTGCGGGTCTCGCGATCTCTACATTCCCCAGAAGCGGTCGCCTTTCCTTTTGATCCTCAGCAGTTCCTCGAGCGTCATCCTTTCGTCAGTGTTGAGCTCGAAATTCTCAAGATCCTTCACCTTCGACTCAGGGATCTCAACATAGAGTATATCCTCGACGTTGATCTGCCTCCCGACGGTGGCGCCTTCGATCCCGATGGCGACCTCGGCCCCCATGATCGCCTCTCTCAGCGCATCCTCGCCGGACCTTATGCTTCTAATCTTGCCTACCTCGCGACCGTCAACAGAGATGAGCGTCTGGCCCGGACGGATCCTTCCGGACAGGACCCTCACGCCGACGATCGCGGGCTTGCTGACCCGGAACACGCAGTTGGGGAGGATCTTGATCTTTCCTGGGAACGCGTACTCCGAGCGCTTCGACGCCTCGATCTCTCTCTTCTGCTCCTCGACCCACTTCTGGTAGTCCTCGAAAAGCCTGTACAGGACGTCGTTTGTGAACACCTTCGTTCCATAGGTCAGGACCGCTTCCCTCGCCTCAGGAAGCACTTCGACGTTGAACCCGAGTATCGCCTTGTGGAGAGGGTCCGTGTACGAGGAAGCCTCGACGATGTCCCTCCGGGATATTGCGCCGACCTCGAACTTCTTTATCGGAATTTTCGCGTTCTGCGCTTCGTATGCCAGGGCCTCAAGGGACCCGATCGCATCGGCCTTGATCATGATTCCTGTCTCGCTCGTCGGGATGCTGAGCCTCGTTTCTTCCTCGATCTCCTTCAGGACCTCGTCCTCGTCGCCCATGATGACCTTCAGGGGAGCTCCCGCCACGACGCCTTCCAGGCTCTGACAGAGCACCTTCACGCCCGCAGCGGCGGAGACCTCCTTGACCGAGTCGAACTTCTCCCTTGGATCCCTTATCTCATCCAGGGGCCTCAGCTTCAGGACAGCCTTTACCTTCGTCACGAGCGGTCTCGATGTCGTCCCGAGAGCCACGGTGTCTCCCCTGGCTATTGTCCCAGAATAGACTATGACATCTAACGCAGGCCCCAGACCGCGCTCCTCCTTGACCTCGAGGATCGTGCCTCTTCCGGGACCCTCCTCCGTGTTCAGCTCGCTCTCGAGGAAGCGCTGTGCCAGACCGATCAAGACAAGAAGGAGGTCGGGGACCCCTTCCCCGGTCTTCGCGCTGACAGGGACTATGGCGAAATTCTTCGTGAAGTCATCGATCCGATCGTATCTCTCCGCCGATACCCCCTCCTGATGGAGCCTCGCGGACAGGTTGTACAGGCTGTTGTCCAGTCCCGCCTTGATGTCTTCATTTTGATCTCTCAAAGATAGCACGAACGGCTTGCCAGGATGGGAGATCCAGCCGGGTATCAGATCGATCTTGTTCAACGCCACGACGAACGGCGTCTTGAACCGTTTCAGGATGCTCAGGGACTCGACGGTCTGAGGTTTCATGCCCCCCCTTACGTCGACGACCAATACAGCGAGGTCCGCCAGGGATCCTCCTCGGGCCCTCAGGGACGTGAAGGACTGATGGCCCGGTGTATCAATGAAGAGCAATCCTGGGACGGAGAACTTCTTCTCACCGATCAGGTCCGCACAGACCTCGTAAATGTGCTCGATCGGAACCTCCGTCGCCCCGATGTGCTGCGTGATCAGACCAGCCTCCCTCTCGACCACTGTGCTGCCCCTGATGTAATCGAGCAGACTGGTCTTGCCGTGATCGACGTGACCTAGCACGCTCACTATGGGCTGTCTGATAACCATCGCGTATCGCATGAGGGAATGCTTATTAGTATTTTTCTTAGCCCGACATCTGGATGACCCTGCCCGCTCTCTGATCTCAAGAATCGTGCAGCTGTCTGCTATGACACAGAATAAGATGAAAGAAGAAAGGAAAGAGACTGAAAACGATCATTCGAAGAGCCAGGGGTCGATGGACCTCTTGTGCTCCTGGAGCTCGTAGTCGTTGAAGAACAGACCGATCTCCCTTCTGGCTGACTCGGGAGAATCAGAACCGTGTATGATGTTGCGACCAGTCTGCTGCGCCAGATCCCCCCTGATCGTTCCGGGCGCCGCGTCCTGAGGGTTCGTCTTGCCCATCATGGTCCTGAGGGCCATTATGATGTTCTCCCCTTCCCAGACCATGCATAGGACCGGTCCGGACGTTATATATTCCACGAGTGGCGGGAAGAAGCTCTTCCCCTTGTGCTCGGCGTAGTGCCGCTCGGCGAGCTCCTTAGGGATGTGCATGAGCTTCATGGCGACGGGTTTAAATCCCCTTGCCTCTAGCCGCCCGATGATCTCGCCCATCAGACCGCGCTGGATAGCGTCGGGCTTGAGCATCACGAACGTGCGCTCGATCATGCCGGACTCACCCCTCGGTCTTCTGCTTCCCTTCGGACGGGGCTGCCTTCTTGACCTTTTTCGCCTTCTTCGCAGGCTTCTCCGTCCCGCCTTCCTTCGGAGCCTCGGGCTTCTCGGTCTCCTTCGCCTCTGCCTTCGGCTCCTCGGCCGGGGCTTCCTCGGGAGCGGCCGCGACCTCCTTCGACGGCCCGATCCTCTCCTTCCTAGCATGCCTGGTCCAGAGGGTTTTCCTCGGGACCCGCCTTAGCTGTATCATATTCTCGTAGCACTTGTGTGTACAGAATGAGTAGATCGTGCCGTCCTTCTTGACGTACATCTTTCCAGTGCCCGGTTCGATCTCGTTCCCGCAAAATGAACAAATCCTTCGCTCGACCATGGACGCACCTCCGTATCAGCGCTCACCTGATAGAGAGCTTTCGAGCTTCTCTGGATGTTTCCCTCAGCATGAGAATGTCGCCTAAGCGCACCGGGCCCATGATGTTCCTGGTGATGATCCTTCCCTTGTCCCGGCCTTCCAGTACTCGGACCTTCACCTGGGTGGCCTCACCGGTCATCCCGGTCCTCCCGATGACCTCGACGACCTCTGAGGGTATGCTCTCATCATCTGCCATTTACCGCACCTACTTCTTCAGCTTCTTTACCTGCTCGTTCAGATTCTCGAGCAGCGGCTTGCCTTTACCGATATCGATGATCGCTACCGCGGCCGTGGGCTTCTCAAGGCCTGAAGCGTTTCCGAGCTCCGCCTTGCTTGGAACGTAAACGTACGCGATGTTCCTCTCCTCGCACAGAAACGGGATATGAGCGAGTATCTCCGGAGGCTGGACGTCCTCGGCCATGACGACCAGTACCGCCTCTCCTCGCTCGACCAACTTCGTCACCTCGTTGGACCCTTTCTTGACCTTCCCAGTGTCCCTGGCAACCTCGACGATCTCGTAAGCTTTATCCTGGAGTTCCTTCGGCATCTCAAACCGAACATAAATTGGCTTTGCCATTGTGAATACCTCCTTCCGATGTTGTGCACATCGTCATCATTCATGGGCTCAGAAGAGCAAACGAGCACAAAGTAGTAGTGATATAAAAGCTTTGTTCCGGACTGCCAGATATTCGCGATGAGGATGCGATGCTGGCCAAACCGACGGAGCGCGGGTCATTCCGAGAGAGTGAGGAGGAATTCGCGATCATTTCTTGCCGACCGGCACGAAAATCCCTACGTCGGCTCTGTCGCATCCGCAGCTCGATTGCACGTAGCACCTGTCGCACGTTCTTCTGACGGAGATTCCTTTCAATCCCGCGGCTTTCAGCCACCTCCTCACGGATTCTTTCTTGAAGCCCATCCACCTATCGCGCTGTTCCTCCCTCAGGAACTCGAAGTCATGCTCCTCAAGATCGGTTATGACGACCTTTCCTCCAGGCTTCACCACCCTAGCCATCTCCCTTGCAGCCCGAGCAGGAGAGTCGACATGATGAAGGCACATGTTGGCGAAGGCATGATCGACGAATTCGCTCGGGGATCGGCAACATCAACGCGTCCCCGACCCTGCAATCGATTTTCCCGCTGCTGGTGAGCTTTCTCTTCAGATCGCCCAGCATGGCTTCTGATTCGTCCACGGCGATCGCGGAGAGACCTCTCCCGAGCAAACCCTCGGTGATGAACCCACTGCCCGCACCGACGTCTGCCGCGGTCCTCCCAGACTCGACCCCGGCCACGGCGAAGGCCTACTCCCTCAACGATTCGGAGAAGAAGCCGGCCCTCATCTCATCCCATCGCTTCGCGACCCTGTCGGAATATTCCTTGCTTCCCACGAGCGACCAAGATACCGACATAGCCACTTAATCCTGACGCCAGATTCCACCAGAATACTGGCGCCGCAACATCAGACGCCGTGCAACGGGTCCTCGTCCGTTATCAGTTCCTTCTTGCCTTTCTCGAGCTCGCATGGCGGCACCGGTATCTCCTCGTAGTAGTGGTGCTTCCATTTCTCGCATATCCAGGCCTGGAGCTTCTTTATGTCCTCCTCGCTCATGTGCCTGAATCGCCCCTGCAGCTGGAGGTACTCCTTGACCGGCACCATCATCTTGGGCTTGTAGGTCAGCTTGTCCTCGCCGTGGTCGACCTCGTACAATGTCCACATCCCCGTCTCTACGGCCAGTCTCGCAATGGCGACGCTCTTCGCCGCCTCGGACCTCCACCCTGGGACACATGGCGTCAGGATATGAAGGAACCTGAACCCCTTGACCTCCTTCGCCCTCTGGACCTTCTTGACGAAGTCGTTGAAGTGCGCTATCGACAGCGTCGCCATGTACGGGATGCCATGTGCCGCGACGATCGCCCCCAGGTCCTTCTTGAACTCCCTCTTGCCTTGGATCTTCTTCCCGACCGGGCTTGTCGTCGTCCACGCCCCGAAAGGCGTGGCGCCGCTCCTCTGAATGCCGGTGTTCATGTACGCCTCGTTGTCCAAGCATACGTAGATGACATCCTCGTTCCTGTCGGCTGCACCAGAGAGAGCCTGAAGACCGATATCGAAGGTACCTCCATCTCCGGCCATCCCGACCACCGTCGTCTCCTTTCCCTTCCTCCTGTACGCCGCCTTGATGCCGGAGATGACCGCACCAGTGTTCTCGAACGCGGTGTAAAGAAATGGCCATTTGAACGCGGCGGTCGGATACAGTGAGCTGAAGACGATAAGGCAGCTCGCCGGTACGTAAACGGTTGCGTCGGGTCCGAGGATCCTCGCGATGTTCTTCACGGCGATCGCCACTCCGCACCCTGGGCATGCCCCGTGTCCCCTCACGAAGTAATCCGTGCGAGGCATGTCCTTGATCGTCTTCATTTGCTGGTCGCTCACACTGTCACCCCCCTCAGGCCGTGCCAGTTGCACTCCTTGAAACTCTCGCCCCTCGCGCTCCGCTCGACGACGTCGAACATGCCCTTCACCTCTTCGAAGGTGATGTCCCTGCCCCCGAGTCCGGCGATATGGTTCGTGATCGGGAACTGCGCGGAATGGAGCGCGTTCCTCGTCTCGGTGAAGACCGGGCCGAAACCGTTGAAGGAAAGGGACCTATCGAACACGCCGAGGCCCTTCAGATCCTTCGTGATCTCGATCAGTTCCTTCCCTGGGAATGGCCTCATGAATCTCAGCTTTATCAGCCCGGCTTTCTTCCCCCTCCCGTTCAGGCGGTCCACAACGACCTTTGCGGTGCTCGTCGCGGTGCCCAGGGTCATCAGCGCGATCTCGGCGCCCTCCATTCTGTAGGTGTCCAGAAGGCCGCCGTAGCTCCTGCCGGTCAACTGCCCGTATTCGGAGTCCACCTTGCCTATCACGGACTTTGACCCCTCTATGGCCCTCTCGAGACGATATCTCATCTCCATCGCGTACTCGGGAGGCGTTATCGCATTGAAGGTCTTCGGGTTCTCTGAGTCGAGGACGTCCAGAGGTGTGAATTTCGGGAGGAACTTGTCCACGAGGTCCTGGTCCGGCAGTTCCACGCCCTCGACCGTGTGGGACAGGACGAACCCATCCAGACAGACCATCACCGGCAGCATCACGTCCTTATCCTCGCCGATCCTGAAGGCCTGTATGATCATGTCCAGAGCCTCCTGGTTGTCCTCGATGTACACCTGCAGCCAGCCGGACTCCCTCTCTGGCATCGAATCGTTGTACTCGAGCCAGATGCCCGACGCGGCACCGAGACTGCGGTTGACATTTGCCATCACCACAGGCAGCCTGTTGTGTGGCGCGGCGTAAAGCATCTCGTGCATTAGCGCCAGTCCCTGAGAGGAGGTGGCAGTGAACGCCCTCACCCCTCCGGCAGAGGCCCCAATGGCAGCGCTCATCGCACTGTGCTCGCTCTCGACCGGCATAAAGTCCGCGTCGAGCTCGCCGTCGTTTATGAACTCTGACAGAAGCTCGACAATCAGGGTTTGGGGCGTGATCGGGAAGGCGGGAATCACCTCAGCACGGGCAAGCCTGACGGCGTGCGCAACGGCGTGGTCGGCGCTTATCACCCTCATCACCATTCGTGCACCCCCCGGACCATCTCGATGGCTTGAACGGGACAGACGTCCGCGCATATGCCGCAACCCTTGCAGTACCGGTAGTCCCACTTCTCGTAGTCGTCATCCTGCCTGTCTATGCAACCCTCTGGACATGAGAACCAGCATCTCAGGCACCGGATGCATTTGTCCTTGAGGTATCTAGGCGAGCTTGTCCGCCACGTGCCAGTGAAGTTCTGCCAAGCGCTTCCCGGTCCGACGTCAACCCCATCGATCGTCATCGCCGGAAGCGCCGTACCAGGAGGCAACTCGTCCCAGGTCGGCAGCCACTGCCTCTTCTTCACTATCTGTCTGGTACCTTTGCATCTTCCGACGGTCGTGCGCTCGAAGGCAAGCCTCGCTGCCTCCGAGTTCATGACACCCGCCTGGTGGCCGAGCTTCTCTCCGAACCTGTTCATGATCGCATTGAGGATTGATTCCAATGGAATGATGTCCTCGATCTTGGCGAACGCGCCGAGTATGGACGTGTTTACTATCGGCGCCTTAATCGTCTCCAAAGCGATCGTGGTCGCGTCGACTGACGCGCACTGCACTTCCACGCCCAGATCGATCTCCTCTGGAATCTTTGCGGAGTTTATCACAGCCCTTCCGCCGGGCTTCAGACCCTCGGCGACAGACTCGATTTCAAGGAGGGACTCATCCAGTATGACGAGTATGTCGGGTTCGTAGATCTGCGACTTGATGTTTATTCTCGTTTCATCGATTCGTGCAAAGGCCCGGACCGGGGCGCCCCTCCTCTCCGCTCCGAAATACGGGAACGCCTGGGCGTGGTAGCCTTCGAGCACCGCCGCCTCGGCGAGCGCTTGGGCCGCCATTACCGCCCCCTGCCCGCCTCTGCCGTGGAATCGGATTTCGTACATCCATACCCTCCAGAATCCCTCTTCGTTGGATTAGTATTTGGTGCTGACTGTATATAATGCCTTCACACATCCCAGACAACCGCTGACATGAGACATATTGTCTCGACAGGATGACCGCATCGAGACAGAATACTGCCCGATAGAACTCTCTTCTTACGGTGAGAAAAGTCAACGACTTCGCTGCCTCAGATGAGACCTCAAGTTCCTCAGCGCAAAGAAATCCGATCGACTACAAATCCTTGATGTCCTTGTCGCCGACGAAGTGGGTACCGCAACAACAACAGTAATAGACTGCCTCATCCGTCAGCTCGATCTCAGGAGCAACGCTTACCGACCCACAGGTCGGACACACCTTCACATGAGCACCCCCGTCTCCTTCCTACTAGCCTCTTCGATTCTATTTAACGGAGCAACGGACCTTAAATTTTCTGGCATGACAGCCAATGTCTCACATACATACTATCGATGATTCGGGTCGAAAGATTTACCTCAGGAACGTCCCCATATTGGACGATGATATGACGCGGGTCGAGATCAGGTGGATGAAGGAGGGGACTCACGACAGCATCAACACGTTCAGTGGGTTCATGGAGAAAACTGAGGGCATGGACGCACCGAGTTCCGTGGAGAAGGTATTCCAGGAGTGGCTGGAGGATAGAGTCAAGGGCAAGAGCATCGTGGTCACGGACCTCGAGATTTACGTGGACGGAAAGTTCTATCCTTTGTCGAGGGAAGAGGAGGAACGGTATATGATCAGGATCGGGTCTTCCTCCAACTCCAGGTAGGATACTGGAAGTTTCAGCCCACGAAGTCCAGCCAGTGCATGAACTTCTTGTTCTTCCCCATGGTGATGTTCGAGAACTCCTTCGCGAACATCATTGTGATTGGGCCGGGCTTTCCCAGGCCTATGTCGCGGTCGTCTATCGATCTGATCGGCAGGACCTCTGCAGCAGTGCCGGTCATGAACACCTCGTCCGCGACGTAAAGTTCCGATCTCGTTATGTCCCTCTCGTTGATCTGATGTCCAAGCTCGGGCGCCAATTGCATCACGGAGTCCCGCGTTATTCCCCCGAGTATTCCGGAAGCCATACCAGGGGTGGAGATCTTCCCGTTCCTGACCATGAATATGTTCTCGCCGGTGCCCTCCGCCACATTCCCTTTCGCGTCGAGCATCAGCGCCTCGTCGGCTCCCTTGTGAACGGCCTCCAGCCTCGCAAGCACCGAGTTGATGTAGTTCCCGCATATCTTCGCGTTCACCGCCGCGGCACGATTCGACGGCTTCTCCCAGGAGGAGGTGATCAGTCTCGCGCCGTACTTCTGCTGCTCCTCGCCCAGGTAGGGGCCCATGTAAACGCAGGCGATTGCGACCTTCGTCGGCAGCTTCACTGGGTTCAGACCCACTGCCCCGGTGCCGTAGTAAGCGATCGGGCGGATGTAGTCGACCTTCGAGCGGTTCGCCTTGACGACCTCCTTCGTCGCCTTGCAGAGCTCGTCCAGGCTGTAAGGGATCTTGAGCTCGATGACCTTCGCGGAGTCGAAGAACCGGATCATGTGGTCCTTCAGGCGGAAGATGGCCCTGCCCTTGCTTGTACTATACAGGCGGATGCCCTCGAAAACGCCCCCGCCGTAGTGAAGACCGTGCGTCAATATGTGCACGTTCGCCTTCTCCCAATCGACCAGCTTGCCATCCATCCAGATTTTCTCGGTCGGCTCCATGCAATGACCTCCTCTAAACCTCGTTAAGCAGTACCGGATACGCCTCTGAACCTTTAAAGAATTAAGCCTCGTGGGGCGGGCTCAGAGTGCGTTCACTGTCTTGATGAAGCGATCGGGCTTGGTGGTGTCGATGAGACCCCCGACCTCTTCGAGGCTGCCTATCAACCTGGCCTTTCCGAACGAGTTCGCCACCAACGCATACCCCTCGTGCCTCGTCTCGTCGACGATCTCGACCTGAACGACGTCCTGAAGGCGCTCGAGCCGCTCCACGGCCTGCTCAGCCTGCCTCCGCTCTTTCACGCTGAGCACAATCCTGGCTTTTCCCACGATCTCGCACTTCCCGACCACGATCGTCTCGACGTTGATCTTCTTCCGCGTGAATTCGCCCATCACTCTCTGCATCACACCGAACTCGTCGTTCACTATCATCGATATTACTTCCACGTCAGCACACTCCCTTCCAAGCACAGTTGCCTGCGATTACTTGCGTCCCGCTTTCTGTTCTGAGCGTCACCGGCAGTACCTCCTCCTCCCTGTCGATCCATATGTCCGCGAGGAAGGGACGGTCCGACGCCATGCCTTCCTCTATGACACTCTCAAGATCTTTCGGGTCCTTGACCCTTGCAGCCCGGACCCCGAACGCCTCGGCCAGTTTCACGAAGTCCGGGGAAGAACCCAGATCCATCGCCGTCATCCTGCCTCCGTAGAACATGTTCTGGAGCTGCTTGATCATGCCCAGCCTCCCATTGTTCAGCAGGCAGACGAAAACAGGGATATCCTCCTCTACCGCAGTGGCAAGCTCCTGGCAGACCATCAGAAGGCTTCCATCTCCGGCGACATCGACCACCGACCTCTGCGGGGCGGCGACCTTAGCCCCTATGGCGGCGGGCAGTCCGAACCCCATCGTGCCCAACCCTCCGGGCGTTATGAACTGCCTCTTGCCGCGGCACTCGAAGAAATGCGCGGCGAACATCTGACATTGACCTACTTCTGTCGTCACGATGGCGTCATCCGGCAGGAGCCTCGACAGCTCGTATATGACCTTCTGCGGCTTGATCGGGTTGTCACCGAGGTCGAGGTTGCAGGCGCACTCCTTCTTCAGTATCCCCATCCTCTCCGTCCACTTCCCATCGTTTCTCCTCGCATGGATCGATGATGAGATAGCCCTGATCACCAGCCCGGCGTCCCCGCTGAGGGCGACTGTCGGCCTTACGTTCTTTCCGAGCTCACCGGTGTCGATGTCGATGTGAATGACCCTCGTTCGGCAAGAAGACGGGTCCCCGATCATCCTATCGCTGAACCTCGTGCCGACCGCCAGAAGCGCATCGCATTCCTCGAGCGCGTAGTTCGCGACCCTCCTCCCGTGCATGCCCACCATACCAAGGACCAATGGGTGATTCTCTGGCACGGTACTCTTTCCCATCAGCGTCGTCGCGACAGGAGAGGCGATCATCTCCGCCAGTGTGATCACGTCCTGACCGCATCCGGACCACATCGCCCCTCCTCCGACGAGGATGAGCGGCCGCTCGGCCGACTCAAGGAGCTGAATCGCTTGAGGTAATTCGGTGATATCCTCCCTCATTCCGTTTGTCGAGACCTTTCTTGGCTCGATGGGGGAGGAGATGTCGCAAGTGAGTATGTCCCTCGGGAGATCCACTTGCACGGGTCCGTATCGCCCGCTCGCGGCTATCGAGAAAGCGCTCCTCAGATCATTAGAGAGATTCGCCGGGTTCATGATCCTGAAGTTGTGCTTCGTTATCGGGATCATAAGGCTGAAGATATCCGCCTCCTGGAAGGCATCGTTCCCGATATTGCCCGTCGGTACCTGCCCGGTGAGTGCGATGACTGGTGACGAATCGAGGAATGCGGTCGCGATGCCCGTGACGAGGTTCGTCGCCCCCGCCCCGGAAGTGGCCATGCAGACGCCCGGCCTCTTGAGGACGCGGGCGAAGCCATCTGCCATATGAGCGGCGCACTGTTCGTGCCGGACGAGGACATGCCGTACGTCGGAGCTCCTCAGGTCATCGTAGAGGGGGAGCATAGCTCCGCCTGGATAGCCGAAGACGACATCCACGCCCTCGTCGCGCAGGACATTGATGAGAATTTCAGAACCTCTCATTCACATTCCTCACACACAATGATTGGGGAGTCCCCTCCAAAAAAGAAGGTCTCCCCTAACGAACGACCAAAACGACCAGAAGCTGCACGCTGACCGACACAGAACTCGAACCAGTAGTCAGGGCAGTCTGCTCCATCATCCCCTTGTATTGGGAGTATGATACTTAAACCTTGTCATAAAGTCTCATGCCTCGACTAAGCGGCTTGCACCAATCACAATCGATCTTGCTGGAGGTCACTCACCCCGGACCAATGCTCACTCCTTGAGCAATCGCCTCAAGAATGTCTTGGTCCTTTCGTGCGTAGGATTCGTGAAGATTTCCGCCGGAGCGCCTTCCTCGAGCACGATGCCATGGTCCATGAAGACGACGCGATCTGAGACCTCCCTCGCGAATCCCATCTCATGCGTGACGACGATCATAGTCATCCCGCCCCTTGCCAGGGAGTTCATGACATCGAGCACCTCGCCAATCAACTCTGGGTCGAGGGCGGATGTCGGCTCATCGAACATGATCAGTTTTGGGTTCATCGCGACCGCTCGCGCAATCGCGACCCTCTGCTGCTGCCCGCCTGACAACTGCCCCGGATAGCTGTCCGCCTTGTCTGCCAGGCCAACTCGCTCGAGCGCTTCCATCGACTTCTTCTCGGCCTCTCCGACTTCGACTCCCTCGACCTTCGTCAAGGCGAGCATGATGTTCTTCTTCGCGGTGAGGTGCAAGAAGAGATTGAAACTCTGGAAGACCATCCCGATCTCGGCCCTGATCCTATTCATGTCGACATCAGGGCCAGTGATCTTGACGCCGTCGAAATAGACTTCTCCCTTCGTCGGCTCCGTTAGTCTGTTCAGGCAGCGCAGGAATGTGCTCTTTCCGCTCCCTGAGGGTCCTATGATGACGACTACCTCTCCCTTGCAGACCGACAGGTTGACGCCCTTCAGGACCTCGAGGCCATCGAACGACTTGTGGATGTCGACTGCTTCGATCAGGCTTCTGCGCCGTACCCCGGAATCTTGAACTTCTCCTCCACTCTCCGCATGATCTTCGAGGTCGCGTACGTCATTATGAAGTACACGATCGCGATGAAGATGAAGACCTGGAAGGGCTCGAAGTACTTTGCGTTCAGCTCTTTGCCTACTAGTGTCAGCTCCCATATTCCTATCGCACTCACTAGAGATGAGTCCTTTATCAATGTTATGAATTCGTTAGTCATCGGAGGGATTATCAGTCGCAGCGCCTGCGGAAGAACGACGTGGCGCATCGATTGAGTGTAGCTCATTCCGATGGACCTCGCGGCCTCCAGCTGTCCCTTCGGGACCGATTGTATCCCGCCTCTGATGATCTCGGCCTGATATGCCGCGCTGTTCAGCCCCACCGCGAGTATGCCGGATACGAGCGGACTGAGATAGATCCCGACCGACGGCAACCCGAAGTATATTATGAATATCTGGACGAGGAGAGGCGTTCCTCTTAGGGCCTCAACGTATCCCGTGGATAAGAGCCTCACAGGCAGTACTCTTGAGACCCTGCCCAGACCCATCAGGATGCCGAGGACGAAGCCGATCGCAATCGCACTGAGACTGATCTCCAAGGTGAGGATCGCGCCGCTGAAGAAGAACCCAAGGTTGTTAGTGATTAAGTCCAATGCCATGCGATCGTGTCCTCGTCCCGCGCCTCTCTAAATAATGAAAAGGAAGGAGTTTGGTCGCCTACGGACCTCAGAACCACTTAGACACCAATTGCTGCATATCGCCCGAGGCTTCCATCTGCGCCAGCAAGTCGTTGACGAAACTGACCAACTCCACGGAATTCTTGTTCATCGCGATGCCGTAGTACTCGTTCGTCACGATGGTGTAAACGACCTTGATGTCATCATTATTGGCGACATATGCGGCTGCGACCGGTGAGTCGATCACCAGAGCGTCCACTCTGCCGGCGACCAGCTCAAGGACTGCATCAGAAGCGTAACCGAACTTGTGGACATCCTCGGCGGCCACTAATCCTTTCGCCACGAGTTCATCTCCGACCCACATGTCACCCGTCGTTCCCTGGTTGACGGATATCTTCTTGCCAGCCAGGTCGGACCATGAACTGATATCCATTCGATCTGACTTCACCACTATCGCTTGGTCTGCTCTGAAGTACGAGTTTGAGAATGTCACCGACGCGTTCCTGTCCGCCGTGATTGTCATTCCGGCTATCGCCATATCGACCTGTCCGGTCTTGACCGCTCCGATCAGTGCCGTAAAGTCCATGTTCCTGACATCGAGGCTGACCCCTAACTCATCCGCAACCTTCTGAGCCAGGTCGATGTCCAGTCCTTCCAGCTTCTGCGTCGTCTCATTCACGACCTCGAAAGGCGGGAATCCTCCAGATGTCCCCACAATCAACGTCCCCCGTTTCTTGATCCCATCCACGGTGGTCTGCTGCCCGCCGATGCAACCCAAGAACGAAGAAGACAACAGTGCGACAACGATTATGATGCCTAACGCCTTCAATGCCCGATAGTTCTCCCTCATCATTCCTCCCCTCGGGAAACAATCCCTTTTCAGATAATCGTAATCTCATATTATAATAGTTGTTTCCTGCAGTGGGTCTGGAGTGCAAGACGTTTCATCGACCGAGTTTCCTCCAGATGTCGACGAACCTGTCGACGGCATCGCTCTCCAAACTCTCTTTGATAGAGATGAGGATGTCCGCCACTTCTTCGGGCCCGTCGACGCTGTATGTCGTCTCGCGCTCGACTCTCCGCGCTCTTACGACCCCGGCTTCGGTCAGCCTCTTCAGGTGATACGACAGCGTCGACTTCGAAACGCCCATCGCAGTCTGGAGCTGACCGAAGGACGTCGAGCCGGACATGAGCAGCTGCATCAGGATCCTGCGTGGGGATTCCAGTCTCAAGAGCGACACGACCTTCCGGTCCTTCAGCCTGAACCTGTCGGAGGGGAAGTACCTCTTCCTATATCCGTCGTCCTCGGCCCTAAGGAGTTGCCTTTTCTCCAGGTAGTCCAAATGATAGGACAGCAAACCGGGCTGCATGCCCAGGTCCCGCTCCATCTCCCGCAGATACGTCCCAGGGTTCTTGCTGATGAACTGGTAGATTCTCCTTCGGCTCTCCAGGTTCAGGGCCTCATCCATGGCGCTTCATCTCTTCAACAGGGCGAAGTACAGGCAGAGAAGAATCCCGATGTTCAGCGCGACAAGATAGGGGCTCATCTCGAACACATCCCATCCCAGGAATCCGGAAGCTAGCGTCAGGACCGACGCGGCGGTGAAAATTACAAATGCAACGGCCACGATTCCAAGCCTCGCTTCTCGATATCTCCTGTATGCGAGCGCGGACACAAAGAGCAGGATAAGGGAGAAGCCTGCGAAACAAGCTCTGAGGAAGAGGTCCAAGGGAGTCATGATTCACCCGGATTCAGAATCTAGCGGGCCATTATTAAATACTTCTATGCCCGACCCGATCATCATTGTCAGCAATTCGATGGAAACGCATCGCGGGGGCAGAACAACACCTGTGTTCGAGCGACGTTCAAGTCAGTTCGAGACTTGAACCATAAAATGCTTAAGAGCCCCGCCTGCTGCGATAGTACAGTGATCTGAATGAAGTTCAAATACGCGCACATAGTCGCGCCATCACTTGTGGCGGTCATGCTCGTCTCTCTGTTTGCAGCGGCCGTTTCAGCCGACGGCGGCATGTCCGGGCAAGAAGGCACGGGGATGGCCGAACAGAATGGGGACAGCATGGGCATGAACGGGCACATGTGGAACTGGACCGAGGAGAACATGTGGAAGGATGGCATGGGTTTCATTAACGGCAACGGACAAGACATGCAGGAGATGATGCAGGAGGGGATGAAGTACTGCTTGTTCGACCAATTCTCCTATGCCGACGGCGTTGCTGATGGTTACTTCGTAACCTTCCACCTGAACGAGACGACTGGGGCCATCACGAACTACAGCCTCAAGACAGAGGATGGCCCTGTGAAGGTCTTCGAGAGCATCGAAATCGCCGCTTTCGATCCCTCAGCTCCTGAGGTCCACGGCGCCGTGATGCTGCTCGGGAACGAGACCGTTCAAGTCATAGTCCACGACAACCCGACTGGCATGTACCACGTTGTTGCGAACGACACACCGACTAACGTTTCTTTCAAGGTCGCGGACGGAATGAGCATCACCCAGATATCTCCCGGGCTGGGAGACGGGCCGTACGGCGAGCGTCAGGCGGTCATGATATCTGATGGATTAGTGGAAGGGGTCATCACAACGGATGATGGGACCCTTGTCGTCGAGACAGGGGCATCAGGCACATACGTGAACGTGACCTTCGTGAACGATCATGCGATGTTCAGGGCTAAGCCGACATTCGCCCACAGGCACATGCAAAACGAGCAGGCGATGCTGGAGGCGATCATCCAGAGCCGAATGGCATGCGAGATATCGCTCATCGTGAGGAACGGCAGCGCGATGTACGACATCATGGAGTACCAGCACCAGTTCAGGATGACGGTCATGCAGGCTGAGCGGAACCGGATCACGATTCAGGTCTCCTCAGAGAACCACGAGGGCAAGGTCGTCCTGATGAACATGGACCAGCTCACGATGGAAACGAAGAAGGGGCAGGTGAGCGTCGAGCTCGATGGTGCGATCGTGAAGGAGACAACAAACCCCCTCGAAGTCTTTTATGCATCCGGCTCCGACGCCGGCGATGCGTTATACACCGTACTGCAAAGCGATGACACATCGCAGATTCTAGTGTATGTACCGACCTTCTCCGTTCACTCACTCAGCATTGAGAGTGTGCTACCGGGTGCAGAGATTTTCGGGATATCCGGATTGATCGCAGTTGTTGGCGCTGTGGCTGTCGTCGGCGTCGCCGCGATAACGCTCTTCAAGAGGAAAGGCTGAAACCTACTGCATTCTCCCTCCCCCTAAGGAGCTTGCGGCTCAAGGTCTTTCCTCCATTTTCTTTCACTTCATAGGGCCGATGATCGAGTTCGATTGCCAAGGGAATCGGAAAAAGGGTAGCACCAGCGACAAGATCCCAAATAGGAATGGAGCGGAGCGCTTGCAGAATGTTTTTAAGCACCTGCTCGCTAAGCATCCATTCTGCCTGATTGCTGAAGACGAACCTGGAGAACGATTATGGCGCCGCCAATGCCCGCCAACAAAAGAAGCATGCTGGTCGGTCTGATTCTAGCCCTGGTCGTGCTATTAGCCATTGTATCCTCCGGTTTCTTCCCGAACTCCGGTGATGACGATTCTGACAGGATAGCCGTAATCTCGCTTTCATCCGACGATGGGAGTGTGAATGATTATCTCCGTGTATTCCCGATCCTTAGCAAATACAACATTACGATGACTGTTTTCGTGATCACGAACAAGATCGGCACGCCAAATCATCTGAATCTGTCCCAGCTTAGCGAGATGCAGTCTTCAGGCTGGGAAATCGGGTCGCACAGTATGAGCCACAGAGCCCTAGTCAGTCTCAACTCCACGGACCTTCTTGAGGAGGTGAACGGAAGCAAGACCTACCTAGAATGCCACGGATTCCATGTTGAGACCTTCGCATATCCCCACGGAGATACCAACAGCACCGTCTCTGAGCTGGTGAAAGACAACTATGTTATCGCCAGAGCAATAACCCCTCAAGGTAATTATCTAGGATATTCTCCTCGAGACTTGATTGGTTCGTCTGATGTTAGAGCCATGCCCTTCGTGAGTGATTTTCAGACAATATGCAAATACATCGACCGGGCTATAGAGAGACATGAATGGGTTAATTTCTACTTTCACAGCATCCTTAGCGATGGAAAAACAAATGACACTTACTCTTGGACCCTTGAAGACCTGGCCTTCTACATAGCACAGAGAGTTGATGCCGGCCTCATCAAGGCGATGACCTTCTCTGGAGCATATAGTTACTACAGAAACTCATACTCCGTCAGGAAATCGTTGGCCACCCCCGGTGAGTCTTCAATCTACATGGGCACCAACAACGGCTGCGCACCGTATTCCATACAAACCCGCGCTGATCAAAGGCATCTGCTCTCTGAGTATGAATCCACGACCCGACCTAGGAGAGCGGGAGGAGCAGCTCTCCTCTCGAGACCAGGTGCTCGCTGTACGAGCACCAATCTCTTTTAATCTCACGAGCGCATCCCTTGCCATGTGGCATCTTTGATCCCAATTCGCCTTATTGCGTTTCTGACGTAATAAGGCGGATGCCACACTCTCCTGCCTATTTATTCAACACAGTTTCTCCAGGGCAAAGAATTATGCTAAGGCTTCGCGGTTAAGTAATGACATGACAAAAGAGTGCAGAAATGCAGCCAATGTATGCTGACGTGGATGGGAGAATGAGTGACCTTCCATACGTCTCCGCTCAACTAGTGAACTATAATGGGGCTGCCGATACAATAGAATGCGTGAAGTCACTCTTCGACTCAGGATATCCAAATATTTCAGCGCTTGTAATCGATAACGCATCTTCCAAGACGGATCAACGGCGCCTGGAGGATGAGCTGGGAGGTTATGTGCATCTGATAATGAATGATAGGAATTTGGGATTCGCGCAGGCTCACAACCTCGGTATTCGGTACACGAGAAGATGCACGAAACCAAAATACCATTTGATTCTGAATAACGACGTTGTGGTGACCCATGGATTCCTTTCGCCATTAATCCAGGCTCTCGAATCATCTGACAGAATTGGAGTCTCTGGACCTAAGATCAAGCTGTTAAATACCAACATACTCGATAGTGCCGGTTCGATTTTCAATAATATCGGTTCCGCATATTCAAGAGGAAATGGAGAAGAAGACCTCGGCCAGTATGATAGATTTGAGATTGTACCTATGATTACTTCTTGCTGTATGTTAGTCAAAGATGAAGTATTCGATCGGACCTATCCTTTTGACGACAAGTTCTTCATGTATTTGGAGGAACTCGACTTTAACATGCGACTTTGGAACAGGGGATTCCTGCCTGCCTACGTTCCATCGTCAGTGGTATATCACAGATTCTCGAGTTCAGTAAAACGGACCAGTGCGAATCCCGTTCTTTTCAAACAGACTCTGGAGGAAGGAAACAGAACCAGGATATTGCTTAAGCATTTCCCCCTTCAATCGCTATTGCGGAGTTCCCACCTGATCTTGTTGAGCTATTTGTATTGGCAGTACAATACACTGAGGATTGGTGGATTTGACTGGTTCAAGCGACTGAATCTGAATATCATATCAGGAATGAGGGATGGACTGAAATCAAGGAGAGAAGAGAAAGAGTACATTTTAGCCTCATGGTTGCCGCAAGTAGAGCACATGGGACTCGAGGGTTACTTCGTGAAGGCTGGTCTGATGGAAAAGAAACACGGATGGAGAGGATAACTGTTACCTCCTTCAATGATGTTGTCATAGTCATTCCGAACTACAATGGCAAAGCATTTATCAGTGGATGCTTGGACTCTATCCGGAATCAGACATACCGAGATTTCTCGACCATTGTTGTTGACAACGGTTCAACTGATGGTTCAGTGGAATACATCCGTCAGAATTTCGATTGGGTTAATGTCCTTCCCTTGATTGAGAATCGAGGCTATGCGGGTGGTGTGAATGAGGGTATCAAACTCGCACTTGAGAGTCAAAACGTTGAGCAGATAGGAATCGTCAACAATGATGCGGTCATGGAAAGGAACTGGCTTGAAGTACTTCTTGCGTTCATGAAAAAGAACCCTGCGGTCGCATCTTGTCAGGGCAAGGTACTCTTCACAACTAGTAAGCGCATAAACACCCTGGGCATATCCCCGCTTCCCGATGGAAGCGCCCTGAACTTGGGGATAGGGCTAGATGACAGATCTTTGCCTGATTTTGAGGTTTTTGGAGTCAGTGGTGCGGCTGCTCTATACAGAGTTGCCGCAATGCGGGAAGCGGGACTTTTTGATGATGAGTTCTTTGCCTACATGGAGGATGTCGACATGGCATGGAGGTTGAGACTACACGGCTGGAAATCCTTTCTCGTGGGTGATGCTGTCGTCCATCATGTCCATTCAATGTCTTCTAGGAGTCGTGAATTCAAACTCCATTTAATAACGCGTAACTCAAATTACGTACTCATCAAGGACTTGCCAATCGCGTATTGGGTGCTCTATCCTTTTTCTTTCATGAAATATCGAGTTGGAGCCAGCCTAACGAGAAAAGAGAGATTTGATGCCCTAACGGATAGATTGAGCATAACGAAATTGCTGAGAATCTTGACAAAGGCCAATGCAGAATCGGTTCTTGGTCTACCCAGCATGCTGACGAAAAGGAGAAACCTGAGGAAAGTGCAGAATGCATTGAAAGGTTGCGAGGGCGTATGGCTGAGGAGATTCTCAGCCGATATTGGGGACTATCTGATACACGCTTACGATCAGTGAAAATTCAGTTCTCGTATTACTGAAAGAGTTCCACTCCCACTGGACTTTGTCCACCAACAGGACGTACTCTTTCGTCTTTAGGAGATGGAATCCGTCGCCCAAGCGGCTCTCGAAGTCTTTGAGTCTCAACTCATCGACAGATAGGAAGAAGACATCATAACCAGAGTTAGCGCACCAAGCAAGCGTTTGACCCAGCTCATCCCGGTTAAAGTTGTCCTCCCAAAGATAAATCGAATTCTTTCCAAAGGCATACCTGAGTGGAAGAGAGATTGCAGCATCCGTTAACCTACAATCGTCCAAAATAATGTCGTTGGAGTCGAAGTCATTCGAGATTTTCTCGATGTTTTCTGTGTATCCTCCGAATTGCGGTTTTAGAAGAGTAGGCAACATGTAGATCGAGAATGCCACAGGAACAAGGAGACAGACCACACATATGACCGCAAATGACCTCTTGACCAGATCTTTCCTCATAGTCTTTAGATACTCCAAAGCGAGGGAAAAGACGAAACCCGTCAGAATCATGAAAACTGGTACAACAACCGTAATCTGTCTTCTCATGAGCCATGGGAAAGCCGGATTGTTGGGTATTGTGAATAAGTATATAAATAGAAACGGAGAGGCTAACGCGAGAATAAGCAAACCCTTGCTGTTTTTCTTAAGAAGAACCATGTAAATCCCGAGGAAACCAGCCGCCACACCGATGGGGCTTATGAACAGGGCAAGAACTGCCACAGGATCTACGGTACCTCGGTCAATTGGGAGTAATTCGTAGATCGGACGAAACTCGATAATCTCGGGAGAGAAGAGGAAAAGAGCAACTAGGAATACTGTTGTCAAAATGATCAGCGGCTTCCATATTCTAGATTCAATCGACAGGATTCTGTCTCGTATGCTTCTGCTCCTGAGAGTTGCGAATGAGATTATTCCGAGAAGTGAAGCCAATAGTACTACCAATCCGAGAATAATAGCACTAGCATCAAACCTAAATCCATATGCCGTAGATATGTTATCAGCCAGCAATTCAAAATAGGGACTCAAGAACGTATTAGAATAGAGCAGGAATAACAGCATTGAAACGAAAAGAGGCGCGATGAAATAGACCCATTTTAGACCCTGCCTTGCCTTCAAACCTAACACAAGAACGACCACTAGTAGTGGCAGAAACGCAAGAATGCCGTCAATTCTCACGAAAAGAAGTTGGCCAAAAGCTAACGCGGAGATGACTCCCCATGTGAAATTCCTATCGGCTTCCAGAAACTTGAAAAAGCAAAACGTGCCAGAGAGAAAAAGAAGCTGGAACAGCATTTCTGGGCTGGAGTACTGTGCAAAGAACACTTGCGGGTAGCATATGGACATCAAAAGCGATGAAATGAGAGCAGCCCTGAAACCAAAAGTGGACCGAACTAGGAAATACAGAACAAGCACGGAAATCAGCCCAAATAGTGGTGTCGTCCAGAAAACACCTCCAATCCCGAAAAGCATATAGAATGCCCCCATCCAGACCTGTGCAAGATGTGGCTGAATCGGCAGAACGGTCCCATCCACGGAATCGACTATGGCGAAATCAGGGAACTCCAGTCCTTCATAATGCAACAGCGGATGCTCTACCATAGAATAGAGAACTCCGAGCGAACTAGTTGGAACATTCGCGAGGAACTGATCTTTAATCTGGATGGAACCAGTGCGTCCAATATTTATACCGGTGTTAAGATAGACTCCAATATCGTGCCGAGCCGTTATCTCTTCTGAGGGATGAAAGAAAAGCGCCACAGATACTATTACGAGAATCAGCAGTGCGATGGTCTCCCATTTGTAAAGGCGCCAGTGAACATCTCCATGAGTCTTTCTTCTCAAAACATACAAGGAAACAACAATGATTGAATTCACAGCAAAAATCGCTGGGACACTCAAATAGCCGATAGCAGCAAGGCCCAATATTACAAAACCTGATACAACGATACTTATGATGATAGATGAGACTATGATCTCCACAAGACTGATTCTTCTAGGCCCTTCAATACTACTGCAAAATCCCCTAAAAATGAAAAAGCCTGGAAGAAAGAACATGAGGGGAAGCAACAAGAATGAAAAGACCGTGTCAACGGACGCTATACTAATTCAGCATCCCCCCAAGAATCGTGCCCAATTGCTTCCCAATGATTTCTGGTGTTGCCTGCTCCCTGAACCTACGATACCCATTGTCAGCAATTCTCCTTGTTAGGTCACGATCTTCTTTCAGACTCAGTATGCAATTGGCAAGAGACTCAGGCGACCCTCTTTCGCACATTATCGCATCCCTTCCATCTTTGAGCAGTTCAGTGTTTGCCTTCGCACGTCCGACAATAGTAGCCTTTCTCATAGCCAAATATTGATATGTCTTACTAGCGATTACCCTATTTGCCTTTTCGTATGTTGAGAAATGCCCACCCAGGCATATGCTCGATCTCTCTATTTGATGGGGGAGCTCATGATATGGTAACCAATCTATCATCTCGACGTTCTTAAGAGCCAGCCTAGATACCAATCTGTCGCCCCTCAATCTTTCCGGCTCCCTACCCACTATCCTGAATAGAATATCTTTCTGGTCTCTCAGAAGGTTCGCCGCCTGCACGACTACATCCACACCTGCTTCCTGCCCCAACAGGGCTAGGTAATCGGATTACCCCGTTTCATCGACCCCCAATCGACCATCTCGTCGACTGTCCCGGAGATAGGATTCGATGATTTCCTTTTCTTCAAGCTCAGTGGCGAACCCATACCCAAGCCCGTATTGACCGAACAGACAGGTGTACGAAGCTATGTGATTGTAGGAACCGATCTTGACGTCCCCACTTATGATGCAGAAGTCGTCGATTCTTACATTGCTCCCAATCGATATTCTCTCCGGGTTGTAGATGCTAGCCTTTCCACTGAGCTTGACGTTCTTTCCAACTTCCTTGAAACCCACTTCAAGAAGCTCGGTCTGAGTAAGATACGACTCCCCCCTCATTCACTCACTTCAGAGCTGTGCTAAACAGGACGCGATTAATCAATCTTTCGAATTTCCTGCTCAGTAGAAATCATCAGTGGTCAGTGCTAACCTCCTCGAGTTGTATGCGATAGCCCTGAACCTCAGCTCGGCGTGCTGGCCAGCCGAGCTGGTCGCCAGCACGTCGTCCCGCATGACCCTCTTCTCCACCGAATGCACCGTCTCGATCAGCGCCCTACGATGGTATTTCGTTTCATCGAAGACCCTGGCCTGCTTCCGCCGATACACGCTGTTCTCCTTGTCGCTCCGCTTATCCAGCTTCTTCAGCGGGATGTGCGACTCGGCCTTCAGCCGATACCAGATGTAGCGGCGGATCTGGTTCGAGTCGTAGCCTTTGTCGGCCACGACGGAGGCTATCCGCTTGTTGCTGGAGACCGCCTCCAGCACCGGGATCATGTCCGGGGCGTCGTTCGTCGGACCGAGTCGATGTCTCATCGTCACGATGAGCTGCGTCCCGATGTCGATGGCGATCGTCTGCTTGATGTGCCTCCGCACCGCCCTCTGGCCAGGTCCGAACTCCTTTGCTTCGTTCCGCTGCAGCACCGTGATGAAGTAGTAGCTGGCGGAGGTGCAGCTGAAGCCGGTCGAATCAACGGCCAGCTGCAGGGGGCCGTCGACCTGCTCGGCGAACGAGCCGAGCAGTCGGTCGAGGAAACCTGGGTCGGCCCTTCTCGAGAACTTCTGCAAGGTCGTGAAATGCGGCATCCTGGACATTCCCAGCTGCTTCAGGACGATGCTGCATAGCTCCAGCCAATCGCAGAACTCCCGATAGGACTTGCCCATCCATTGCCTCAGCACCAGCAGGATCGCGTGCTGGTGCTGCGTATACAGTCGGTTCGATTTCCTGCACCGGTACCTGGGGAAGGCCAGGCGAACAAGCCTGGCCTTCAGCCCCCGGACCGCCCTAAAGAATTTATTCTGGCGAAGTCTATTTTCGTCCCTCGGCACCCAGTCATCCCATCCCTGGGCCAGGTTTGTCTTGCGAGGACTTGTGCTGGCCCGTGGGACTGGACAATGCCGAGACTGATTAATTTTATTGATTATCGTTCGATCAAGACGGATGATTTCTACTGAACCGAATTTCGTTTCTCCCACGAACGCGCGTCTAGCGGCCTGGACTCATGTCAATTGCAACCATTGCGTGAGCCTGGCAAATGACCGCTCAAGTGGTAGTCATCAAGACAATTCTCCATTCTGCATTCACAAAGAAGCCGATTGGGACATAATCGAGTTGCATGTCAACGGTGCTGCGGGTCCTGCGATGAGACTCAAAGATTTAATACAGGAATCTTGCTGACACAACTGAAATGGGCGTAGACATTCTGGGGCTCGTCATCGGGACGATGTTGGTTTACTTCCTGCCAGGCTTCGTCTGGACCTTTGTGATATTCGATGGAGAGCTCCTGCAACTCGAGAGGGAATCCTCGGCTATGATGAGGGCTGTCGAAAGGATCGTCCTCAGTGTCGGTTTCTCTCTGGTCCTCGTCCCGCTGACGACCTTCGTGCTCAATGTGTTCATGACTATTCGTCCATCCGTTTTGGACTCGTTGCTGATATCACTGATTCCGATGGCGATTGGCTTCGTCGTCTACTACCTGAGAAAACGTGGTTGTCTGAAAATCAGATGGCCTTTCCGTCAAAGAAGGGACAAGACGAAATGAGGGACTACCTCGGCCCGATGTACTTGTAGATGCTTAGCAAGTCCCCTGACCCGTTGTATTCAATTTCGAAATAGGGACTGATCGAGTACTCATCAAAAGGAATCTTCTGATTTGCATAAGTGAGCGACCTGGTAAGATCGTTTGTCCCCCAAAGAACGTAGATGTCTTTTGGGAGGTAACTTGGATTCTCGGAGAAGAACCTCTGAAGGAACGAGAGATTGGTAGGAGCCTCCAGCAAGAACTGTTCATTGATTCTTCTTGGGCCTGCGTAATCACCGACGAGCGAGTAGTCCCAGACCGCGACGGAGTATCCTAGCTGGGCTATGTCCGCTGAGAGATAATCTGGCGCGAATACGACGCTGTCGGACTGCCGGATGTTATCCTCCATCCATTGAACGCCCTCGAGACCCTTGGTGATGTACGGGCCATTCTGCTGTTGGTAAACAGTGACGATGGCGAGGTTGGATAGAAAGACGACTGACACGACTACAGTTACCAGCAGGGACCGTCTGAACGCACTCTTGTACCGCCGGAACAGGTAGACCAGACCCACCGGGGCGATGGCGCACAGGAGGATGTCTAGATTTATCACCATTCGATTGCCGAAGAACAGCCAAAGCCCGATGTACACCCATAGGATCAAAGAGAGGGCCGGGATCGCGTAATGAAGCCGGCGTTCCCTTCTCAGGGCGATGTAGCTCGCGACAGCCATGATGGCCAGGGGGCAGAACACGATGACATACCCTACCAGAATGTGTGGGTAGCTCCAGAGAATTCCGGGAATCGCTCCGCCCGCCTCCCACAGTCCCTGTCCATTCAACAGCGTTGAAGCCCGCCAGGATGACTTCGAGACAGCGGTCACAAACATCGGCAATATGTCGTTGAGCCTGGGAACCCAACTGGGTATCGATAGAATCACGATCGCCGCGGCCGAGAATGCCAAAGGCCTCAGGAGCTCTTTTCGCTTTGTAATTACGGAATACAGAAGGAAGAATATCAAGATCAGGGCGACCAACAGAGTGATCGAAATGTGGAAGGCGATGGTGCCCGATGCGAGCAGAGTGAAGGCGATGAGGTGCCTCCTATTCCTGCCGTCTATGTAGCGGTCGAGGTAGACCAACGAGAGGACCAGCAAGACCATTGCGAAGATCTGACGATAGTACGATTCATCGACGGCCCAGACTTGCACATACGAGACCGCGACCAAAGAGGCCGCAAGAAGCCCAGCCCAATCACTGCGCGCCAGATTCTTCCCGGCTGAGAAGCACACAAGCACTAGTAGGATGCCGGCGAGAGACGGGAGATAGAATCTGAACAGCCAATGGACATCACCACCGAACATGCCGTGCGCATTTGAGGTGACCACGAAGAAGCCCGGTTCGGTCCATTCCGCGTTCGGTTGATATGATGGCGGGAAATCAGGGTATGCGGGTAAGTGATTCCAGCTGTCGGAATTATCGTAAAAGCCGAGAAGTTGCTCGTACAATCCCGTATCGTATCCGATCTCGAACTCATAATCGTTCGACAGGTACGGCGACACCCTAACTAAGGCCGAGAGGATGAGGATTGAAAGTAGACCAAACAGTAGGAGTGCAGATCTTCGCGACACCTTTAGGCGGGTAAGTCGTGCCCCAATCATGATGATACCAGAACGCTGCAATCCACCATAATGGAATGAACGACCATAAAAGATTGCTAGAGATCTGCCCGCAGCATTGAGGCAATGGAGTTTGGAGGATTCGGTATCTGTAGATCCGCCACTCAATCAGGCGCGGTTCGAGATTCCTTTGCCGCGTTTGCTGCTCAATAGAGGATGGAGCAGAGGGGGGGTTCCCTACCGATTCTGTCTCCAGCCAAGGATGAGCCATTATTTGTCGGTCACGCGACAGATGACGATGTCCCGGTCGACATGAGTGAACTGGTTAGGCAAGCTGTTCATACCGAGTCCAAGATAGGGAGTTAGTATTCTACCTTCCTTGTAAAGAATGAAGACCAGCTTATTCTGGAGTGCGTTCGTGAACTGCCAGATCGGGCTCACTACAAATACGTTCTTGCTAGAGTCTCGCCAGACCATGTACGCCTCCATGAATTTCTCCACGTTCTCCTGATTCGTGCGCTCGCCTCCTACCCCCCCCCCAGAAGTCTCTCCTTAACAGCAAGGCGTTCTTGTCATAGACCGCTCTCAACGGATATGCTACATGGGAGTAGTATGCGTCGACGAAGATGAGTATCGAATCATTGTCGAACGATTCGAAGATCTCTCCGGCTTGATTGATCTTCCCCTTGTACTCAACGTAGTTCAATATGGAATAGCTTACCGCTGTCGTTGGAAGAATTAACGATGCCACGAGCAAGGCGGTGACCGCCTTTCTCATGGTGACCCTGACTCTATCCCTCAATACAAAGACGCAATACACTGCGCTTATGCACATCAATGGAACCACGGCGAAAATGTATCTTTTCATCCACTACGGTCCGCCCCTCCAGTGATGGATGGTCGGAATAAAGAAAGCTAAGAAGACGACGGCCAAACGGAGGAAGAAATAGTTGTCTTTGTACGGCTTCTTGTACACGAGGAGCAGCAGACCAATGATGCCTAAAAAAAACGACCGGCGTGAGACACAGAGTCAGCTGCTCAATATTCCATGCGCTGAATCCGTGGATTGTCGTCGGGAAAGTGACGATAGAATAGCCCAAGCAGGCAACCACCAGGAGAATAACAGCGTGCTGTAGCTTCCTGGTGTTACTCTTGGCAATGCTGGTAACCTTGTCCATCCACCTCCTTGGCGCGATGTTGACAAGGATCGCTGCCAGGACCACACCGACTATGCCCTCCTACGAGATGTCTGCTGCAAAGAAGATACCGAGCACGTATCCCGGCACGATGAGAAGATAGTATTATATGACGCCGATGACCAGGGAAATGAAGAATGGGACGATGAAGTAGAAATGCCGTCTCTCCAGCTTTCCGAACACACTCAGGGACGTAAAGTATATGAAAATCGGTATGACGATGAGTGACGCCTCGACCTTCGTGAAGAAGGTCAGCCCGAACGATAGAGCGGAGAGAACCAGGATATAGTCGTTTTTCGACCTCCTGGGAAGAATGAAGGTCACTATTCCTGTGAAGATAAGCAACTGAAGCAGCATCCCGGAGCTGTGCAATCTCGAGGACCATATCTGAGGGAAGGTGAGAGCGAGAATGCTGGAAGAAAGCCCGGCCGTTTTCCAGTCCAGCAACTCCCTCGTCAACAGAAGTATTGCCAAGAGGGAAAGAAGCCCGAAAATGGGGGTGACGCACAAAGCTGTTTCCAGACCAAATGCCACATCGAACAACGCTATTCAGGTCGAGTGCAGATGAAGGAGGGATTGGATCGACCTCCCCGTTAGAGAAGTTGAGAATGACCAGACTGTTGAACTGTTGGTCCTGCTTGAATGTGAAGAAGTTCTTCACATCTTATGGGACGCTCGCTATGAGCGGGTCGTGGAACTTGACAGCCCCGTCTCGCAATCATCCCTCCAACGTTCACCTAGGCATAACCGTCTCCGCAACCGAGAGTCTCCTCGTACGGTCGGAAGAACAGAACGACAACAACGACAACCAGTAGGATCAGGAAAAGCGTCCGTTTCTCGAGGACGATCTTGGGCATGCCTCTCGGAATCAATCTGTCCCTGAACTTGACGGCTACCGGCACTGTGTAGATCACGATCACGACCAACACGCCGAACAACGAGAACACGCCGAGGATTAGGAGAGCCATCGAAACCCAACTAGTTATGACGACGCTCGTCAGAACAGGAAGCAGGATCGCCTCCAGCACTGTGGCCCCCTGCTCCTTGCGTTTGTTTAGCTTCAGAGCATTGTAGGTGAAATAACCGAGCAAAAAGAACATAAACGGTATCGCAACCACGGTCAAGAGTGTCGAAAGCACGTCCATATCAAGCATCGATCGATTTCTGGATGGCTTCCTTCAGCTCTCTGCCGATGGTGTTTGGCGTACACTTCTCGGCAAAGATCTGGTACCCCTCGTTCGCGATCCTGGTAGCTAGAGACGGATCTGATCTCAGACTCAGTATCGCTTCGGCCAAGCCCCTCGCATCGCCGTTCTTGACCATCAACACGTTCTTTTGATCCTGGAACAACTCCCTATTTGCCGGATTGTCGGTGACAATCACAGGTCTCTTCATGGCCAAGTACTGAAACGTCTTTCCTGCGATAACTCTGTTGGCCTTTTCGTAGGTTGAGAAATGACCGCCCAGACAGACGCTCGACATCTCTATCTGGCGGGGAAGCTCATCATATGGGATCCAATCGACGAACTCGACATTCGTCAGGCCCAGGTCCGAAGCCATTCTCGTGATCCTCGGTTTCTCCGGTCCCCTTCCGATAATCCTGAAAACGATGTCCTTATGCTCGATCAGCGCATGAGCGGCCTCGATCACGACGTCGATGCCTTGCACTGGTCTGTAGGTACCGTGGAAGAACACAATGAATCTGCTTGGATCCGGATTCAGGCCCGTCGGACGGAAGACCTCATCGTCTGCTCCCATTATGACTCTCATGAAACGATCCCTGTCCAGGCCGAAGGTCCTGACGAAGTAGTCGATGTGCGCATAGGTGTCCAACAACACAACTTTGCTCTTCCTGCATGAATTCTTGTCCAGAGCGTAGAACAGCCTGCACAAAGGCGAATCGCTTCTGAATGTTCTCCGCTCAAAGCAGAGAGTGTCGTAAGTCGATAGGAACGCATCAAAGACTATGGGGAGATTCGTTGCACTCCGAATCAATGGGACGAGCGGCTGTCCATAGAATCCTACGAAGACGGCATCGACGTTATCGAACGACTTGGCGGAGATGAAATTCAGCATGCTCTTGATCATTCTCGTTGGATAACCAGATGCGGAGACTCCGCATTGAATCACTTTGACACCACTCCTCTGGAGTCCCTTCACCAGTATCGAATTTCGCACGTAGTCGGGTCGCTGGCCGGGAACGAAGATCACCCGCAAACAATCACTCCGTCGGCAATTGACATGTGGCTGCAAAGGTCTTTGGACGACTTTTCGGAACAGTGGGACAAATTTCTCATATCTCCCAGGCTTTGAGTGCTTGATTGTGCCCCGCGGGAAAGCATGGCATTTTTCTTCAATTCAACTCCTATAGGTTATCAAGTGAAGAAGGCGACCCCCTCCATTTGGCTCGAATGTCTTGTCTAGTGCGGACGTTTTGTCAACATAATAAACCTATGTCGAGTCAAGAACCTCGCAGTCATTGTCCCCAAGGATCCTCTGATCTCCTTTCCGAAGCGCACCCAGTACTGCGGAGCTTCTCATACAGACTCTGTCGTCCTGGAATAACCTCCGTCCGCAAGTCGTGTCTGATTTCTCCGCCCGAAACGCACTGATCCAGAATGTTGACAGGTAGCAATTGTCTCAAGGTGATTATCCTGGAAGAGAATCTGATGCGAAAAAAGATAAATACCACATATCAATGGTCATCGATATATAGCACAGCCATAATGAAGAAAACGGACGATAGGACCTGAACCATTAAGTAAGGATTCGAATATGCAGTGAAAATATACATGACGCAAAAAAAGATAGTGGCATTGATTTTCGCCTTCAACGAAGAGGCGAGCATTCGAGACGTTCTTCTCAGAACAAACGATCACGTGGACGAGATCATAGTGGTGGATGATGGAAGCTCTGATCGGACTTCCTCGATATCCACAGAAGCTGGAGCCATCGTTGTTTCCCACTTGACGAACAGAGGAGTCGGGATGGCGTTTGCCACAGGCGTCGACAAGGCACTGGAAATTGGCGCGGACATCGTCGTCACCCTCGATGCCGACGGACAATTCCAGCCATCCGAGATTCCAAAGGTGATTGGACCGATCGTCGAGGGACGTGCAGACTTCGTGACTGGGTCCAGATTCCTGGAGTCGGAGTCGACGGTGGAGATGAACGGTACGAAGAGATTCGGCAACATGTTGTTCACACGCATGGTCACTTGGCTTACCGGTCAGAGATTCAGTGACGCGCAGTGTGGCTTCAGAGCCTACTCGAAAGAAGCGCTGCTCAGACTCACTCTTTTCGGCAGATTCACTTACACGCAGGAAGTGCTCTTCGACCTCACGAGCAAGAACATGCGGATGATCGAGGTGCCAGTAACAGTCCTCCCTCGCAGGAACGGGGATTCAAAGGTGGTGAAGAGCCCGTTCCATTACGGGTTCAGAGCGCTCAAGATAATCATGCAGGCCGAAAGAGACCATCATCCACTCAGGTTCTTCGGCGCAATCAGTCTCGTGTTCATTATCCCTGCTCTGCTGATGCTTTCTGTAGTTCTTGTGAACTGGCTCACAACCGGTATGACATCCCCGTTCACCTCATTGATAACTGTCGGAGGCGTTTCCTTGGTGGTTGGCGTTATATTTATCATCCTAGCACTCGTTGCGGATATGCAGGGAAGGTCGAGAAGGTTACAGGAGGAGATGCTATATCTTTTAAAGCGCCAACGCTATTCTTAGCGCAAAGTGAGGGACGGGGCAGATGATTGATAGGTTTACGATGCTCGCTGAAAAAATAAGAAAGAAGACGGCAAGAATCTCCGTGATTGGCTTGGGCTACGTCGGGCTCAACGTTTCAGTCCGCTTCGCCTCTGAAGGCTTCCGAGTCTACGGTTTCGACGTCGACAAGGACAAGATATCGGCGCTCGAGAACGGCGAGAACTACATCCCCGAAGAGAAGTACCTAGCTAGAACCTTGCCTAAGGTGCTCGGGAAGAGATTCTTTCCGTCGGGAGACGTCGACAAGATCTCGAAAATCGGTGATGTCGTTATCATCATCGTGCCGACAGCGAATGGGGATATTCCAACTCTCAAATACCTAGAAAAGGCACTCGCCTCAATAACGAAGAACGACATAACTGGAAAGCTCATAGTGATCGAAAGCACGGTCAAAGTGGGGACCACCGACGAGGTCGTCGTTCCGATGCTCGAGAAGGGAGGCCTCGTCGCAGGCAAGGATTTCCTAGTCGCCTACTCTCCAGAGAGAATAGATCCGGGGAACCCGAACAATACACTCAAGAGCATCCCGAAGATCGTCAGCGGCATCAACAAGGAAGCGGCGGAGATGGCCGCGCGGCTCTATGAGAAGATTGTCGACAAGGTTGTCCTGGTCTCCTCCATGAGGACAGCCGAATTCATCAAGCTTATGGAGAATTCGCAGAGAGACGTGAATATCGCTCTCATGAACCTCTTTGCGCTCATGTGCGAGAAGGCTGGCATAGACATCGAGGAGGCCTCGTATGCTGCCGCCACGAAGTGGAACTTCCACGCGTACAAGGCGAGCTGCGGGGTCGGAGGACACTGCCTGAAGAAGGACCCGCTCCTGCTTGCCAAGTCATTCGAGAAGACCGACCTTGACTTGAGCTTGATCGAATCGTCGAGGCGGATGAACGATTCTATGCCCATCATTACAGCCGAGAAGGCGGCATTCATCTGCAAGACGAAGGTGAAGGAGGACGTGGCAGACGCCAAGTTTGGAATTCTCGGTTTAACCTACAAGAAGAACTCTTCAGACGAAAGGAACGCCCCTGCTGGTTTCATCATTGAGCACTTGAAGAAACTCGGGGCAACGAAGATAGCGACCTACGATCCGTTGACAAGGACCGCATCTAAGAAGAAGAACCTTCTTGAGGTCCTGGGTTCCGACATCGTTATTCTGACAGTAGCTCACGACCAGTTCAGCGGCGTGTTCGAGAGCTTCGAAGGTTACGTCATTGACGGCACGAACACGCTTGAACCTTCCGAACGCGTAACGGGGATAGGCAGACAATTCGCTGTGGCCGAAACCGATGAGCAGTGCGAAGCCGAGGGTATTGAGAGATGCAGGGCGTTCGTCAACCATCGGTCCCAAGAGCCGATGGTCAACTGAGTTAACCATAGTTAACTACAACCCCACAAAGAATATATATCGACTGTAAGTTGTCATATTCTGGAAGTTGATGAACGACTGGCATGGGTCGGATGGGGATTTTACAATAATTCTGCCCACTTTGAACGAGGGGCAGAACATAGTCCCAATGCTCGATGCCCTATCGAAGCTGTACCCCTCCGCAAAGATGCTCGTTGTCGACGATTCATCGGTCGACGGCACGCCGGAGAAGGTGCAGACTTACGTGAAGACGTCCTCGCTAATCTCGCTCATCAAGCGCAAACCAAAGGACAAGGGATTGACGGCGAGCATAGTGGACGGCATACTCGCGTCGACGACGCCATACTTCGTCGTGCTCGATGCGGACTTCCAGCATCCCCCGGAGGCGGTCGGCGAGATCATGGAAGGCCTCCTCAAGGGAAGCGACCTCGTCATCGGGGTCAGGAAGGACATGAGGGAGCTCCCGTTCGCAAGAAAGATCTCTTCCAGGGGAGCGCACAGGATGGCCTTGGCATACCTCAGGGCGAGAGGGCAGCCGCGTTCGAGGGACATGATGAGCGGGTTCTTCGGCAGCAGGACCGATCTCTGCAAGGACATCATAGCAAAGGATCATTCTCGATTCCAGAGACAGGGCTTCAAGGCGCTGTTCGACATTCTAAAGTTCGCTCCGAAGGACATCAAGGTCTCGGAGATCGAGTTCGACTTCGGAGAGCGAAGGGGAGGGACATCGAAGCTGAACTCGAAGGTCGTCATCTCGATCATGAAGCAATGCGGGTGGGGCGGGAAGGCGCTCGCAGCTGTGACCGCCTTCTTCCTACTGACGATGCTGGGGAGGTTCGTGGCCGCGCTGATGCTCGGCCTGTTCTCCACCTTCATCTTCCTCGAAATGACTGGCGAGGCGTGGAGCGAGATGATCATCTTCCCGATGGTGATATCGTTCCTTCTGGCCGTCGGTTACGTCGTCATCGCGAACGAGTTTTTGTCGGGGCGCAAGAAGAGCGTCGGGATCATACGCGGCATGCAGATAGTCGCCACTTCTTTCAGCGGATACCTCTTGAACATGGGGCTGATCTACATCGTCGCGACCGAGTTCCCGTCGTTCCAGATACTGCCGACGTTCCTGGGATTCGGCATCGCCGCCAGCTGGGATACCATCGGCTCCAGCATACCGAGCGATTGAAGGTCACGGTCCCCAGTGAAGGTTATATTCAACCAAAGTAATCGTCAATCAGAATGCAGACGGTATCTGTGGGGGTATGCGCGCACAACGAAGAGAAGAACATATATCAATCGCTCTCATCGATCTCTTCTCAGTCGCTCAAGGATTTCAGACTCGAGGAGATCGTCGTCGTTTCCAGCGGCAGCACCGACCTCACTGACACGATTGTGAAGGACTACATTTCGAAGGACCCCCGTGCCCGCCTGGTCGTCCAGGAGAAGAGGGAGGGCAAGTCCTCTGCGGTGAACGTCTTCATGAAGGAGGCGAAAGGGGCCATTCTCGTACTCGTGAACGCGGATAATCAGCTGACGGACATGGCGCTCTCGCGACTGCTCGCCCCGCTACTGAACGAGAAGGTCGGGATTGTCGGCGGCCATCCCGTCCCGGTCAACACTGACAAGACCCTTGTGGGATTTGCCGTGAGGATGCTATGGGATATGCACCACCGACTGTCCCTCGTGTCCCCGAAGACAGGAGAGCTTGTCGCCTTCAGGAATCTCGGGGTGAGGATCCCACCGGGAACCAACACGGACGAGGACTGGATAAGGATGGAGATCGAAAGAAGGGGGTACGTCACCGCCTACGCACCCGAAGCGGTCGTCTTGAACAGGGGGCCGGAGAATCTCAGGGAGTTCATGATCCAGAGGACGAGGGTGAACATCGGGGAGAAGTACATGAAGAAACGGTATGGCTTCACCGTCCCGACATGGCAGGTCCGCTCTCTTATCCTCGCGGTCTCGGGATTCCTCAGGGAGAACAAAGGGCATATCGGGAAAGTCCTTGGAGCCGTGATTCTTGAATTCACGGCAAGAATCTACGCCACGGTCTACGTCTCGATGAACAAGCCGGACCAGTACGTATGGAAGGTCGTCGACTCGACGAAGAAGCTCGGTTGACGGTCCGGCGACGTCGGTGATGTGGCGTTCTCAGCGCGATTCGCAAAGGATTTTCTAGTGCGTCATTTATCATCCACCGTTGCGAAAGAGACTACTCACTTTTGGGGACATCGCTCGGCCCACGATGATCATGTTCACGGCGACCTTGATCGGGGGTGGCTGCGACTATCTGTTCCAGATCATCATGGGCAGGAACCTCGGCCCCGAGAGCTATTCCGAGCTCAACGCCCTTCTCTCGATCTTCTACATCGTTTCCGTGCCGACGCAGACCATCGGCACATTCCTGGCAAGATACACCTCGAAATTCAAGGCGGAGGGCAACCACGGCGGCATAGCATGGCTAATGAGGAAGGTGCTACTCTATGCGCTCGTCCTTGGTGTGCTCATCGCTCTGGGCCTTCTACTGGCCATACCGTATCTCGCCAAGTTCATTTCGCTGACCTCCACGCTTCCGGTGTTCATCCTCATGGTGGGTGTCCTGGTCGTCATGCTCGCCCCCGTCGGTTACGGACCGACCCAGGGACTGCAGCGGTTCCGCCTTGCGGGAGCATACGGGATCGCCGGACCGGCCGGCAAGCTCATCTTCGGCCTTCTGCTGACCGCGGCCGGTTTCGGCGTGGCCGGCGCAATCGGCGGCGTGGTCATCGGATCATTCTTCGCCATGGTCGTCGGGTTAGTGGCCGTGAGGGACTATCTGAAGAGGCCGAGGGTCCCGGTGAGCAAGACCGAGACCTCAGTGATGGGTAAGTACGTACTGACGGTGACGGCCGCGATCGTCGGATGGGCCATTCTCATAAACATCGACATCTTCCTTGCAAGGCAGTACCTGCCGCCGTACGAGGCCGGACTGTACTCGGTGGCATCGGTCCTCGGAAAAGTGATCTACTTCCTCTCGGGCGGAGTGTGCTCCGTCCTGCTCCCGAAAGTGTCGGACTATCATGCCAGGAAGAAGAGAACGACCGAGATGATGCGCGTCTCGGCCCTGCTGACGTTCGCTATCACGATCGTCGTCGCCATCGCCTACCTCCTCTTCCCTGTGCCGATACTTAATTTCCTCTACGGCGGCGTCTATGTCGATGCCGCCCCAGCGCTCTCGATCCTCGGCCTGGCGATGGTCTTCTTCAGCCTGTGCGGGTTGTTCCTCAACTACGGCCTGGCGATCGCGAGCAAGGCGTACATCGCGATATTCTCTATCTTCACCGCTATCCAGGTCGCTCTGATCGTGATGTTCCACGAATCCGCGGTGCAGATCGCCCTCGACCTGCTCTTGACCAGCGCATGCCTGGTTGTCGTGAGCTGGACATACATGGAGTTCAGAGCGAGGGCCGAACGGTCCTGGGAGCGCTTTGCTTAACAGCGCTGAGCAGACGCCTGGCGACGCGGCGCAATGCTGCAACCCCCTGCATTCTAGGAACAAGTATATTTCGAAGCATCGATACCAGCATCGAATCCTATGCCTCAGGAGCGAACCCGGACAGAACCGACTGGGAACCTCGTTTCCATCATCATTCCGACATTGAACGAGGAGCGGTCATTGCCGACTGCCCTGGACTCGATCTCCTCGCAAACGCTCCGCGATTACGAGGTCATCGTCGTCGACAGCGGATCGGTGGATCGCACTGGGAGGTTAGCGCACGATTTCGGCGCTGTGATGATCGACTACCCGGGGAAACCCATGGGAGCTAGGTATGAGGGTCTCAAGCATAGCAAAGGCAGCTTCATTCTCCACATGGATGCGGACCAGGTGCTCCGACCCGACACGCTCGAACGCGCGATGGCGGCCATCAAGGATAGAGACATGCTCGTGTTGGAGGAGGTCTCGTACAGACCGCAAGGCTTTCTTCAACGTTCGATTGCCCGTCAAAGACTCGCGCTCCATCAGAATGTGCATGGCGAAGATGGAATCGGTCCCAACCTCTATCCGCGCTTCTTCAGAAGAGGTCTGCTTGTAGAGGCGTACAGCTCGATTCCAGATAGTGTCCTCTCGAAGGTATTCACGTACGATGACGCCTTCCTTTTCAGGAAAACGCACGCGCTTTCGAAGAAGATCGGAGTCCTGGAGAATGCCATAATGCACATTGAGGAGGAAAACTGGATTGCGTTCATGAAGCATGCGTATAGGACCGGCCGAAGCGCGAAATCGGTGGGGATGGTGGATCTTGTAGGGGATCTGGGAAGATCTGAGACGGTGGTCGACAGACTGAAGAGGGCGGTGAGAAGCAGGTCACTCGTCGTCTCGTCGGTCAAGGAGTTCTTCTTCCAGCTAGGCTATCGCACCTAGCGCTATTGACGATCATTTGAGGCCGGCGAGCGCACTGTTTCGATTCCTTCGCCAAGAACGTCCAGGTACCTCCCAGAGACCTCGTGCCATTTGATTATCTTGCTGCTCAGCGGCCCGACCTTCATGCCATCGCCCTCGATCACGCGGGCTATGAGGTCTGCGACCTCCTGCGGGTCGGGCGGATATCGGACCCCCAGCACTCCCGGTTCCGACAGGAATTCCGTGAGGGCTTCTTTGTCGGCGACGATGCAGGGGGTGTCGCAGGACAGCGCCTCAGCGACAACCAATCCATAGGCTTCCGCTGCAGACAGAAGAATCAGTAGGGCAGCGGTCCTATACTCGATGTTCAACTCCTCCTCGCTTATGTCTCCGAGCCAGACGACCCTGTCGCTTATACCCAGGTCGGCGGCAATCCTCTCGAGGTTGCCCCTGTCCGGGCCGTTCCCGACGATCCTGAGCTGCACGCAGACCCCGCGGTCCTTGAGGATCTTGAGCGCCATCAATGCGTAATCGATACCCTTGTATCTCATCAGCCGGCCGACGTAGAGGATGCTGTCACGGCGGCGTTGCACCTCGACCACGGGGAACTCCTTTGTTCCGGCAGAGACCGCAACGCACTTGTTTTCGAGGCCTTTGAAATCCCTAAGGATCTTCGCTTTCTCGTACGCCGACACGCAAATGATCCTGCTGCTGCCAGATAGAACGTATTTCCCCATGATGTGGTAGATCCTGAACAATGCATTTCTCAACGGCGTGTGCCCCTTCCCGTGGTAGTGCGCCGTGAAAACGTAAGGAATGCCACGCAGCTTGCAGAACAGAGCCGCCTCCATGGAAAGCAGGATGTGGTACTGGTGTATGTTGACGATGTCGTAGCTGGAGGCGTCGACTTCTGTCGTGAGATACTTCCATACTCCTCTGTTCAGACCGGCCAAGGCTTTCGTGTCGACGGCGAACCTAATGACCTCGACGCCGTTGATGATCTCCCTGCCGGAAAGCTCATTGTCCATCGCCACTACGGTGCACTGGTGTCCCATCCGGACAAGGTCCTCGCAGATGTTCTTGACCGTGGTCTCGACCCCGCCCGTCCTAGGGTGATAGAACTTGGTGATGACCAGTATCCTCAACTTCTGCACCGCCCGTCATCTCTCGGTCAAGGGTGATAGAAGATTTGGTCGATATTTCTGGGTTTGCATGGTTAATGTACGGAGAAGGATTTCGGGGCGGTCTCCCGGGACGGAACTGCCGCCAAATGGCGCTGACTGGGGAAGGCGCGTTCCTGGTCACATTGATTCGAAGAGTCCGAAGGTCCACCATAGGTTTATTAAACAAAGACCGCCAATTGAATGGCGATGACACTG
>Ga0315282_10000220_pt1 | contig 114941 bp, 114 predicted proteins | sample YL17G07_20_MG_FD_203693 | JGI IMG/M metagenome (GOLD analysis project Ga0315282, IMG submission 203693) | Sediment microbial communities from Yellowstone Lake, YNP, Wyoming, USA - YL17G07_20 | ecosystem: Environmental > Aquatic > Freshwater > Lake > Sediment | place: USA: Wyoming | collected... | reverse complement strand
CTCTGGGTGGGCTCCTGGTCCTGATCGCAATCCTCTTTGCGGCCCGACAAAAAGGAACGGCCAAACAAACCCCCTCCCTTCCCATTGCTGGCTCCAGCTAATCTCCAGGAAAAAGATCCTCCTGAGACGCAACCTGAAATTCTTAAAAAGGGAAGAGAGCTTCCAGGGGTATTCGGGGAAGCTCTACCTTCCTTTAGCAAAAGACGGAGAATGGAAAAGAGCGATTAACTCAGGCACAGCTAAAATTAGGGCGGGGGCAGCTTCTTAAAAGCTTTTTGTTTTCTGTGACCAAAGCGAGCGAAGAATGTAGATTGCAGGAGACCTTCTCCCTCAAGCGCGCAAGGGCAGGCGTTCTCGACCTAATACATTCACCGAGCCAAGGTAAAATGACCCTGCAAAGCCCGGCGATCGTGCCGATCCGTGGGGAATAGCCGATCAAGAGAAAACCTTTTTTCCCCCTAATAAAGGCAAACAACCCCCCTTCTTTCCCAAAGCTATCGCTAAGAGGACCAATTTAGGAGGTTCTTTTTTTGAAAAAGGCGCGTCTGGATTTTTCAGGGAACCCTCAAGCGCGCCTGGGGAGTAGTTTTTCCTTTGCCCTGTCCCTGAAGCTTGCGAGGATAATTCCCCGAAATTCCTCAAAAAGGCCTTAGGGATTTTATAAACCTTTCCTGCGCGCCCCTAAAAGGTCTTGAACCGTTCCCCAGGAAAAGCTAAATTAAAGTCCTGAAGGGGAAAATTTATGGAAATCGAGAGAAAGTTCGTTGTTCAGGGGCTATCCCTTTATGCCCTTAAAGGGCATGAGTGCACAAGGATAGAACAGCATTACCTGGCCAATTGTCGGGGAGTTCGCCTGCGCAGGGAGGGCGAAAAATTCACGCTCACCGTGAAGGGAGAGGGTCTTCTGGAGCGCGTGGAGGTGGAGAAGGAGATAACGGCCCCCGAATACGAGGAGCTTTTGAGCCTCTGCGATCTGGGACTTGAAAAGGCGCGCTATCGGGTGGAAAGGTGGCAGATAGATGTCTTTTTGGGGAAACTAAAGGGCTTGATTCTTGCCGAAATTGAGCTTAAGCGCAGTGAAGAGCCCGTTCCCCCCTTCCCCTTTCCTGGGGCCAGGCTGATCGAGGTCACCATGAACCCTGCTTTTCTCAATCAGAACCTGGCTCGGGGTGTATTTCCGCCCCTTGAGTCCTGACGGGCAGGCGCACTGTGACCCTTGTTCCTTTCCCCTCCTCACTTTCCAGAGTCAAAGTTCCACCATGGGCCTCCACAATCTTCCTGGAAACGTAGAGACCAAGGCCGGTACCGGGGAGAGACTTTTTCCGGGAATCCTCAGTCCGGTAAAAGGGCTGAAAGAGCGAGTCCAGCTCCTCGTAAGGGATCCCCATCCCCCTATCCTCCACCTGTAAGGCCACATGCCCTTGCTCTGTGAAAAGCCGGACATAAACGGTGGAATCCCTCGGCGAGTACTTCAGGGAATTGGAGAGCAGGTTGGCGACTACCCTGCCCATAGCCTCCCTGTCCATCTCCAGAACCGGGACTTCTCCAATCTCAAACGAGACCTGAACCCCCAACGATTGAGCATAACTTTCCAGGTCCTCCCAGATTTCCCTGATCAGCTCCGGGAAATCTGAGGGAGAAAAGCTCACAGGGTACTCCGCTTCCTTAAGCCTCAGGGCGTCTACAAGGTTATCCACTAACCTCTTGAGCCTCTTCAGGTTTCGCTCCAGGGGCTTCTCCCACCGATGAAAAACCTGAGGCATTTCCACAGATGGAGAATTTCCAAGGATCTCAAAAGCTGAGAAAAGAAAAGAGAGCGGGGCCTTCAGCTCATGCGAAATGGCATAAAGTAAATCCATCCGGGCCTTCTCCAATCCTTCCTCGAGCACCTTTCTATCCGTGAAATCCCTGGAAATTCCCAGTATTCCTATCGGCTTGCCTTTCCTGTCCCGCACTACTACCTTGATCGTCTCGTAAAAACGCTTATGACCGCTCAGCTCCGGGGCTTCTTCAAGCTGCATGGGCTTGTTCATCTGAAGCAATTCCTGGTCTGTGGCAGAAATGCTTTCGGCAAATTGCCTATTGAAAAAATCGAAGGCGTTTTTCCCGATGATTCGGGTAGCAGGAAGGTTAAGGGTTTTCTCGAAAGCGGGATTCACCATCAGATAACGGCCTTTTATGTCCTTAAGATAGATGGGATCCGGGCAATGCTCGAACAAGAGGGAAAGGTCTTGCCTTAACTGTCGCTCTGACTCCTCAAGCTGAAAGCGCAGGATAACGCTGGAAATCTCGTGAGAGACAAAGGAAAAGAGCTCCAGATGCCCTTCGTTGTAGCGCTGCCCCTGGTTGTAGCTTTGAACGACAAGGGCCCCATAAGTTCGGTTGTTAAAAGTTAAAGGCATCCCGAGCCAGCTTTCCGGGGGACTACCGTAAGCTTCCAGCTCGCCTTTTTCTACAAGCCGCAGGTATTCCTCCTTCGTTTTGAGGAGCAGAGGTTTTCCCGAGAACAGGACACGCTCTGTCAGGCCTTTTCCAATCTTGCGATATCCTTTCCGTGACCCTTCGAGCTGGTCCTTATAATAGGGGAAATTCAAAACCTCCCGGTCCGGGTCGTAAAAAGCAATATAGAAGTTGCTTGAGGGGAGCAAATCCTCAAGGGCGCGGTGGATCACCCTGAAGAATTTAGTCTGGCTTTTCGCCGCTACGGATTCGGTAGCGATCTTGAACAGGGCTTTGCGCAAAGCCTCCTCCTTTGTGAAAAGAAGTTCCCTGGCGACAAAGATGTGGCCTATCACCTGGTTGTCTTTTAAAAGGGGGTCCCCTTTTACCTCAAGGAGGAGATCCCCTTTCCCTCGAGTTTTAAACTCGATCAGGGTGCTTTTTTCGCTGGTCTTGTGGAGAAAGTGCTCTTTGGCCTTATCCCGAGACCTGGGAGATACAAGCGAGAGTATTGAGAGGCTAACTGACTTTTCCTGGCTTATTCCTAGAGCCTTAAAGAAAGCACTGCTTGCAAAAAGCAGCTTCCCTTTTTCGTCAACTGCAAAAGTTAGGGTTTCTCCAGGCCAGAGGTTCTCCTTTTCCTTTGTGGTTCCTTTTCTGAACCTCATCCTTCCTTCTGCCTCCATATCAACCCTGCCTCAACTCCAAATTCCTGCTGCTGGTGATCCTGCCCCAAAGGATAAGTACAAGTAAAATTTTACTCCCCAAAAATAATTTTGTTAATTTTTTCGCTGGATAAGCCTTTCTTCTTAAAAGCTCAATTCCATAGATTTAAAGGCCTTCCCCGCTCTGGCATCGCTCTTTTTCTCTCTGCCTTTTTCTTCAGTTTCTTCTCATTCATCCTGGACACTGGCTTTAAGGTTTTCCACGATTTTGTTCAAATCGACTATCACTTCAGTAAGTTTTTCCAGCTTGCTTTCCACGCGGAAAAGGAGGTAGGCGGAAACAACAATGGGAAAACCAAAATTGGCCACTAACCTTAAAAAAGTCCTCCAAATTTATCGCCTTCCTTCGGTTGGCTTCATAAGCTGAAGGAAGCGGGAAAATAGGATTGCCGCTTCCCCTCTCGTTAACGGTGCCTCCGGACGAAAGGAACCGTCCGGGTATCCCTTGATAATCCCCATCCTATAAAGCTCGCTCAGGGCACCCTGGACCTCGCTGATTTTCACGTCCCGGAAGCTGAACTCTTGAGATACGAAACCCCTCACTCCTCTGGCAAGGCACTGAGCGGCATGGCCTAAAAATTTCGGGCTGAGCAAAAGGGCTGCTTCTTCCAGGTTGGAGATAAAAAGGAGCTCTATCACCGTTGCCGGCCCGCTGAACTCTCGCAGGATCCCATTCCACCTTTCCAGGTGGGATCTGACGCGGGGGGCCGTTCCTCGTCCGATTTGACTCCGCGCATTAAAAGCGGAAGCTCGGAAAGGAAATCTTTAAGACAAAAAGAAAGCTTCTTTCCTTTCTCGCTTCCGCCCTGATACCAGAGCTCGCATCCTTTCGCGTTCAGGGGCCCGGAGTTCAGGTGAAGGCTTAAGAGAAGCTGGCACCAGTTTTCCTGTGCTTTCTTTGCCTTTTGAGAGGAAAAGAGAGCGCGATCGGGATAGAAGACCTCAAAGTCGCTTTCCAATTCCTCCATAAAAATTCCCGGAGCGCGGAAACGGCCTGGGCCTCAGTTATCTGAAATTGGGTGTTCACGGCGCCCGGATCTCCATCACGGCCGTGCCCGGCATCAATAGCTATCTTCAAAATATCCCTCCTTTCTTTCCTTCAGGGCGGGATCAAGGGGTTTTTGAAAAAATTTTAATCATCCTTGTATTGTTAGTATATGAGATATTTGCACATACTATTGACTTTTACGAATGGAATAGTATAATAATCCACGAGAGGAGTTGAGATTGTTGGCACTGGCCAAGGAAAAAATACGCCAGATCAGGATGAGCAAAGGCCTTTCGCAGGGGCAGCTGGCGCACCTTTTAGGGTACACTCCCTCCACCCTCTCCCGGATTGAACAGGGAGCGCTGAAGCCCTCGCTGAAGTTCCTTCAGAAGTTCTCTCAGGTTTTCAATGTCTCCCTCTCTTACCTGATAGACCCTCAGGAACCGATTTATCTCGACGAACAGGAAGAGTTAGACCTGAACAGGCTGGAGCCGGGATTAAAGGCTCTGGCTCTCGACGAGGAACTCAGGCGCCTTTTTGAGGTAAAAGACGAGGAACTCAGGCGCCTGGCGATGATCAGGTTCCGGGCCGGGGCGGTGGATAAACAGGGATACCTGAGCTTGCTCCTTTTTTTGAGAAATCTGGACCGAAGGTAAATGAGCTTGCTGGAGGAGGCCATTTTGAGGACCCTGAAGGATGCGGGGGTCACTGCGCCGCCCGTGGAGCTGGAAAAAGTACTCGCTTTTCTCAATCTGGACGACGTTTTCCTTGACTACGGGGACCCAGGAAACAGGCAGACCGTCCTCTTTTTTGACAGGAAAAGGGAAAAATGGCGCATTCGCGTCTCCCCCCATCTTCCTTTAAAAAGGCTCCCCTTCGATCTGGCTCACGAGTGCGTAGAGTTCATCGCCCTGAGAGAAGGTCTGGAAGAACCCCATTTCAAGATAAATGAGGCCGCTGCTGAGCTTCTGATACCCACCCAATGGGCCAGAAAATGTCTGGAGGAAAACGGGATGGACCTCTTTGCCCTGAGAAGGACCTTTTCCACGGCTTCGTTTGACACCTGCGCTTTAAAAATGGTTCACGTATCAGCCCAACCCTGCTTTTTGGTAATTGCTACCCGTCAGGGCAATCAGCTCATCAACGGCAAAGGAAGGGGCAGGAAGGCGCTCTCAGAAAGCGAGGTTACGCTTCTCGAGAAAGCCTTTAACTCCTCCTCCCCCTTTGAGGTAAAGGAGGGGAAAAAAACTCTCAGGGCTTTTCCGGTTCCCGACGACAGAAAAAGGGAAATCCAGAAAGTTTACCTGTTCATCTGGGATTAAATTTATGAGAGGGGTAATCGTGGATTTCATCTCACCCCAAGAGCTGGCAATTCGCTGGAATGCACCGCTTAGAACGGTCTATGCCATCGCTATGGGAAAGCAACGCTTTGCCCATCTTACGGGGACATTGAACGTTTATTACAGGGGAAAAAAGACCGTTTTTTCTCTGAAAGAGGTGATGGAGTGGGAGAAAAAACTTGCCAGGCTAAAAATACCGCTGGAGATGCTAATTGAGGAGCTTAAATAAAAATAAAACAGGGGCTGCCTGGCGGCAGCCCCTGCCATGGGGGAGGTGGGAAGACAGGCTATTGGCAATAACCTTGTTTAATCTATAAAGAAAAAAATGGTGGTTGTCAAGAGGGAAGTAAAATTTTTTGTAAATTTTAGATTTTTTCTGGGGAGGTTAAAATTATAGCATGGAAACTCGCATTTTAAAACTGAGCCCCTCGCTGGTGGATACTCTCGAGTCCTGCCCGCGGAGGTACTGGTACTTGTACGAGCCCGATGCCCCCAGGGTGCCGAAGAGAGTATCCTGGCAGCTTTCTTTTGGTACTTCCCTTCACGAGGCCATGAAGGAAATCTACAGGCAGGGAGGACCTCCACGCGTCCCAGTCTACGCTCTTCCCCAGATCCTCGATAACTCCTGGCACAACGAAGGTTACCCGGACCAAACGCTGGAGAAAGAGAAAAAAACGCAGGCGCTGGCCATCCTTGAGCAGTTTCTTGCGGAAAACCTTGGTCGGTCGGTCAGGGCCATTTTTCTGGAGAAACAGCTCCAGGCTCAAGTTGAGGGGGTCACGCTTTCTGCGAGAGTGGACCGCCTGGACGCGCTCCAACCCGGGCTCTTGATCGTTGACTACAAGACGGGAAGCGGGACTCTGTCAGAAAATCAGCTTTACATTTCTTTTCTGGTAGTCAAGTTCAATCACCGCAGTTCCAGCGACCGCCCTATCCGCTTCCTGGTTTTAAACCTTGAGCGCCATGAGGAGAGGTTAATAGACCCTCAGGAAGAGAAAGCCCTTTTCCTGATTAGCCATTACGCGGAAATTAAGGAGAGGATTCTTAAAAAGGATTTCCCCGCTGACCCTTCCCTGGGAACCTGCCGATACTGCGAGGCCAGGGAAATCTGCCCGTTTGTGAGAATTTGGCAAAGGGAGTAAAAAGGAGCCATGGAAAAATTGGCAGTTGACCTGAACGCCGATGTTGGGGAAAGCTTCGGCGCTTATCAGTTGGGAAACGATGAGCAGCTTTTCCCCTTCCTGACATCCGTGAACATTGCCTGTGGCTTGCACGCCGGCGACCCTCTGGTGATGGAAGAAACCGTCAAAAAAGCCATAGAGTCTCATCTGGCTATCGGCGCGCACCCCGGATACCCTGACCTGCAGGGCTTTGGCCGGAGGAAGATGGCTCTGACAGTCAGGGAGGTGAAATCCTTCCTGATCTATCAGATTGGCGCGCTTGAGGGGTTCGTCAGGGCACACAAGGGAAAGCTGGTGCACGTTAAGCCTCATGGTGCTTTATATAATGAGGCCGCCGCAGACCCGGATCTGGCTGCGGCAATTGCGGAAGTTATCCAGGAGGTCAATCCGGAGCTCATCCTCCTGGCGCAGTCCGGATCGGAAATGGTAAAAAAGGCTCGGGAAATTGGGGTTAAGGTGGTCGAGGAAGCCTTTGCCGACAGGAACTACACCAGGGAAGGAAGACTCCTTCCCAGAAACAGTCCCAACGCCCTGATCACTGATCCCGCTGAAGCCGCAAAAAGGGCCCTCTTCATGGTCAGGGAGAGAAAAGTGCCCACGGCTGAAGGGAAAATGATTCCCATTTCCTTTGACAGCCTGTGCCTCCACGGGGACAATCCCTCGAGCGTGGGCCTGGCCCGCTCAATTCGTCAGGCCTTTCAGGGTTCAGGGATCCAGGTAGTCTCCCTGAACCAGCTTGTCAGATAAGGGTGGAGTTTCCCAGGTTCCTTCCAGCAGGAGAGTGCGGAATAGTAGTGGAGCTCGGCGACTCCATTGACCCCGAGATCAATAAAGGCGTTATCCAGCTCTGCGAACTGCTTGAGGAAAATGAGCTCACCGGAATCGAAGAGATCGTCCCCACCTACCGCTCCCTTTTCCTTTCCTTCAACCCGCTGATTGCCTCTTTTGAGGAGGTTGCGGAATTGGTCAGGCAGGTTCTTCCAGAGGCGAAAAGAAAAAAAAGCGCCTCCCGAAGGTTGGTGCGCGTCCCTGTAGCCTACGGGGGAGAGTTTGGACCGGACTTGACTGATGTGGCTCTCATACACGGATTGAGCGAGGAGGAGGTAATAGGGATCCACTCGGAAAGGGAATACCTGGTTTACATGTTAGGGTTCACTCCGGGATTCCCCTATATGGGAAAGGTTCACCCTTCCATCGCCACGCCGCGCCTGGAGAGCCCCAGGCTGAAAGTCCCCAGAGGGTCCGTGGGCATTGCCGAGTTCCAGACGGGAATCTATCCCACCGAAAGCCCTGGAGGGTGGCGGCTTATCGGGCGCACTCCGCTCGTCATTTTCTCTCCAAGAAGAACCCCCCCTTTCCTTTTCAGGCCTGGGGATTACGTGCGCTTCTTCCCGATTTCCCAAAAGCAGTATGAAGAGATGGAAAGCGTTCCCAACCATTACGAGGTAGAAATTTTGCTGAGAAAAGATGGGCCGCCTATTCCTTAGAGTGCTCAGCCCGGGGCCCCTGACCACTGTTCAGGACCTGGGAAGATACGGCTACCTCAAGTTCGGCCTTCCTCCCTCAGGGTGTGCGGATGAATTTGCCTTCCGCGCAGGAAATGTCCTTGTCGGCAATTCTCCCGGCTGTGCCGGGCTGGAAATGACCATCCTGGGAGGAAAATTTGAGTTCCTGTGCGATTCCGTTTTTGCCCTCACCGGTGCCGACATGGAGCCCAAAATTAACGGTGCCCCCTGCCCCATGTGGCGATCATTGAAAGCCAGGGAAGGGGATATCCTCCAGTTATCCTACGCGAAAAAAGGCTGTCGCGGCTACTTTCTGGTTTCAGGGGGAATTGACGTCCCCATCGTCCTCAAAAGTCGGTCCACTTACCTGGCCTGTGGCCTGGGAGGTTTTGAGGGGAGAGCGCTTAAAGCAGGAGACGCTCTGGAGAGGGGGGAAGGGGAAGCGCACCCCGGAAGGCTCATTCCTCAAAAATTTATTCCCGATTACCCGAGCTCTCTTGCTCTCAAGGTAGTAATGGGACCGCAGGAAGACCATTTCACGGAGGAAGGCCGCGCGGCCTTCCTTTCCCAGCCTTACACCGTATCCCCTCAGTCCAACCGCATGGGCTATCGCTTATCGGGAAAAGCCATTGAGACACTAAAAAGGGGGATCATCTCTGACACAGTTCCTCTGGGCGCAATCCAGGTCACAGGGGAGGAGCAGCCGATAGTCCTCCTCTGGGACAGGCAGACAACGGGGGGTTACCCCAAAATCGCTACCGTGATCGCTGCTGATCTCTGGAAAATCGGGCAGGTCAAGCCCGGGGAGGTCATTGCTTTCCGAAAAGTCTCCCTTGAAGATGCCCGCTCTCTTTTCCGCAGCTTTTGTCATTTCCTGATATCCCTGGAGGGTTTAATCAAATGACGGTTTCCACCATTATGGGCTAAACCTCAGTTCAAATTGAGGAGGTGGCATGAGATTCTTATTTAAAGTGTTCCGGATTTTTTCCCTTGTTCTGGCCATTTCCCTTGTTTTTTATCCTTCCATTTGCTCGGGATTTCTCGATCTTTCCCCGGACCACTGGGCTGGGGAAATCATCGAAAACCTGTCGGCTTTGGGTATCCTATCAGGCTACCCGGACGGGACTTTCCGCCCTGAGAACTCCATCACTCGGGCAGAGCTGGCCAAAATTGCGGCCCTGGCCTTCGAGATTCCCACGGCAAGCCCTTCGGCCTCCCGCTTCCAGGATGTCAGCGGGGATTTCTGGGGAGCACTATTCATCGAAGCATGCGCCAGCGCAGGCCTGATCCGGGGGTACCCGGACGGGACTTTCCGCCCTGAGGAGAGGGTCTCGCGGGAAGTAGCTGTGACCATAATCGTCAGGTGGGCTCTCAGGGAACCAATATTGAGCCAGAGACCTCAGGTATTTACAGATGTTCCCCCCCAAAGGTGGTCCTTCCCTTATGTACAAAGCGCAGTTGAATTAGGACTCTTTAAGCCAGATGACCCACATTTTTCCCAGGATGGCCTCTTTCAGCCGGAGCTTGAGGCTTCCAGGGCGCAGGTCTGTTTCCTGCTTTACAACATGCTATTTTTTAGCCAATGTCTGTGGATCGGGGAACCGGAGGAGTATCAGGTAAATTACACAGTTCACTTGAAGAACCTGGGTGAAGGAGAGGTAAGCAGGCTGGAACTCACCGTTCCCGTGATCAAGGATTTCCCGCCCTACCAGTTCGTGAGTTTTTCTCAAATCACCCCTTCTCCGGACAGGTTGGAGGACGATGAGCAGGGAAACACCTTTGCGTTTTTTCAAAAGAATAATTTGCAGGTCGGAGAGAGCGCTTCCTTCTCCCTGATTTTTAAGGTGGAGATTTTCCCTTTCGTTTATCAACCGCCTCCTTCCCTCTTTGAGCTCTCATACGACCCTAATAACCCCATTTTTGTTCGATACACCTCTCCTGAGAGGTTTGAGGAAAGCGATTCTTCCCAGATAAAAGAAAAAGCTGAAGAGTTATCCTCCGGGAAAAGCCTTTTTGAGGCTGCTCGGGAACTTTATCGCTTCGTGGGCCAATACCTCACTTATGGCGGCTATCGCCCTGAGGATAAAGGAGCCTTACAGGTTTACCTCGCTGGCGAAGGGGATTGCACTGAGTTCGCGGATCTTTTCGTGGCGCTGACACGGGCTTCACAAATCCCCGCGCGGTTTGTTGAGGGCTTCACCTACAACGAGCACGCCCAGGGGCGGGGGGACTTGACCCACGACTGGGCGGAAATAATGCTTATGGGAGGAATATGGCTTCCTGTGGACCCCACCTTCGGTAGGTTCGGGGAAAACTTTTTCTGCGCTTCCGATAACCGTCACATCACGCTCACAAGGGGGAGAAACCTGAAACTTTTAGGGGGATATCATTACTACTATTACAGGTACTGGTTTCAAGGTGCGGAGCCAGAAATTCAATCCTGGGATGAGATCTCCATAGATCATTCCCCGGGTCCCTGAGTTCTTTTTTATTTGACAGGAGCTGTAAACAAAACTTAAGCTAAAAAGGGAATTAGAAAAATTGTGAGACTATAAAGAAAAAAAGGGGCTGTTGAGATATGGTGTCTATCTTGGGTTCAGTTCTGTCACAGGTTCCAACCAGTCAAGCGCTTCAGGAACCTTTGCCGGCGTCAAATTTGCTTGACCTCATTCCCGCTATCATTATCGTGGTTCTGGCGGTGTTCTTTCTCTTTCTGGCCATCAAGCTCTCTCAGGTGCGCACTGACGGAGTTGGCTCCCTGTACCTTTTGGCGGGCGTTTTTCTTTTTCTCGCCTGCGTCTTTCAAATGATTTTCCTGTTTTTGCGCAGTGAGTGGCTGTACACCTTTATTTTCGCCCAAGAAGTATTTCTGCTTCTGGCGCTTATAGCTTTCATCTTGACGGCGGTAAGCCTGAGAAGAAGCGCACTGAAGTCCGTTCCTCCAGAAGAAAAAGCGCAGGCGCCTTCGGAACCTCTTGCTTCCTCTGAGATTAATGCAGCTTCCTTAGAGGAATCGAAGGAAAAAGATGCGAAAAGCTCTGAAGGGGAAGTTCAGGGTTAACTGGCCCGGTGGCTGAGGAAACCCCGCGAAGAAGAAGTTTCTGGCGCAACATCCTGCTGGCTGTTGGTTTTTCGGCATTAGCCATCAGCCTGCTTTTATATTTTACCCACACGGACCTGCGGACGATTTTTTCCATCGTCAACCTCTGGTACTTCCTTGGTGCCATCGTCCTGATATTTCTTAACTGGGCCCTGGAGGCCGAAAGGCTTTGCGCAATAGCCGATGTTCTGGGGTTCAATTTAAGATTTCCCAAGGCCCTTCAGATAACCCTGGTAGGCTCATTTTTCGCCAACATAACCCCCTTCGACACCGGAGGGGAACCTTTTCAACTTTACCTCTTAGCCAAAAATGGGATGGGCGCGGGAAAGTCCGCTGCCACCATCATGATCAAGGGAATCATGAGCTCCCTGGCGAGAATTACCCTGGGGATAGGCATCCCTCTCTGGCTTCTGCTGATCAAGAAGGCCTGGAACTTACCTCCCGGGCTCAATACCGCCTTAAACATTGGGGTAATTGTTTATGTTGCTTTTACCGTGGCAATGCTCCTGATCGCCTGGAAACCTCAGGTTTTGGCCCGAGTTATCAGATGGCTGTTTTCCCGGGGAATCATGAGGCGCCTGGTTAAAGGTGAAAAGCTGGACAGCATCAGCGCTAAAATCCTGAAGGAGATTAACGAGTTTCGAGATTCAATGAGAGGCCTTGCCCATGCTAACAGGAAGAGCCTTTTTCTCATCGCCTTCTACAGCCTGCTCCTCTGGGTAATCGTGCTCACGGTTCCTGCACTTCTCCTCTGGGGGTTGGGGGTTTATTCTCCTCTCTCTCAGGTACTCGCTGTGGGAATAGTCTTTTACCTCGCTTCAGCCTATGCCCCTACTCCGGGTTCCTCAGGCGTGGCGGAAGCTGGTTTCGCTACCATCTTTTATGCTGCTCAGCTGGTCCCCTACCCTCTTCTGGGAGTTTTTGTTACGCTTTGGCGCCTGATCACTTACTACCTGAGCTTCTTAATCGGCGGCCTGGTAAGCGTCTTTTCCTTTTCCAGAAAAAGGCGTTAAAAAGATTTAAGGCGTTCTACTACCTCGTCCACTGTCTCCTGAGGAGTGGAGGCGCCGGAAGCAACACCCACCTTAAGCACTCCCTGAAACCACTCGGGCTGAAGCTCTGAGGCGCTTTCAACGTGCCAGGCCTTTTTTTCTCCAGAAATTGCAATCTCAGTCAGGCGCCGGGTGTTGGCGGAGTTTTTCCCTCCCACTACCACCACCCCCTCCACTTCCGGAAGGATTTTTCTCAGGGTATTTTGCCGCTGGCGGGTAGCGAAGCAGATGGTATTGAAAACCCTCAGTTCTAAAACCTCGGGCACGAGCAAACGAGCGAGCGCTGAAAGTGTTTCCGAGTCCTGAGTGCTCTGGGAAAAGAGGGCTATCCTTTGACTGAGAGGAAAAGCAGGCAATTCCGCAGCGGATATGATCCTGAAGGCGGGAGAGAAGGAGAGCAGGCTTTCAACCTCGCTGTGCCCGCGATCTCCGAGGAAGAGTACCTGGTACCCTTCTTTTTCCGCTTTTAGCATTTGCTCCCTCGTTCTTCTCAGCTCGGGGCAGGTCAAGTCGAGGATCTTAATTTTTAGCTTTATGGCTTCCTCCAAAATCTCTTTTCTAACTCCCTGAGCGGAAATAACGATGGTGTCTCCTGGCTGAAGCTCCTCCAGGGACTGGACCGCCCCGATCCCCTTTTCCTTGAGCTCCTCCACCACCCGGGGATTGTGGATAAGGGGCCCCAGAGTAAAGATCCTTCCAGGCCTGGAGTGCGACAGTACCCCCTCCAATGCCAGTTTAACTCCGTAGCAGAAACCAATTGCCGGAGAGACAATGACTTGCAAAATTTTTCCTTCTACTTCTGAGCCAGAATTAACTCTTCAGGAGTGGCCCTGGAGACTCCTTCGGCAATTTTCATCGCCCAGTCCAGGTAAGTAGGCTTCTCCTGTTGATAAAGGACACCCATGAAAATTTGATCCTGAGCTTTCTGTGCAAACTCCATGGCCTTATTTTTATCGTTTGGCTTGTAGTTAGGGGGTAAGGGCACAATCTTCTCCTGAAAGTATTTAAAGGTGTTCACTTTGTTGAAGGTAACGCAGGGGGAAATGACATCCAGGAAAGCAAAGCCTTTGTGCTGAATAGCGGCAACTATCAGGTCAGTGAGCTGGTCAACCTTTCCCGCAAAACCTCTCGCCACGAAAGTCGCTCCTACAGAGATGGCGAAAAAAGCAGGGTTTATCGGTTCCTCGAAGTTGCCATAAGGCGAAGAGACGGTGCGGAAGTTCAAATCAGATGTGGGGGCAACCTGTCCCTTAGTCAGGCCGTAAATCCTGTTATCCATAACGATGTAGCTCAGGTCAATGTTCCTTCTGGCAGCATGGGGGAAGTGCCCGCCGCCAATGGCAAAGGCATCCCCGTCTCCTCCTACCACCACCACTTCCAATTCTGGGTTGGCCAGCTTAACGCCCTGCCCCATGGGCAAAGCCCTGCCGTGAAGGCCGTGAATACCGTAAGTGGAGGCGAAACCGGGCAAACGGCTGGAGCAACCAATTCCCGATACCAGAACGATATTGTTGGGGTCAAGATTAAGCCTGGCGAAAGCGTTGAGCAAGGCCGTGAAGACTCCGAAATCTCCGCAACCCGGGCACCAGGTTGGTTTTAGCTTTCCTCTATAGTCCGAGGCAGTGCGCGCCATTATAGAACCTCCTCAATCTTTTTAAGAATTTCGTAACCGGCGAAGGGCCGCCCACCAGCAAGGTTTAGCGGTATCGGGTCGAATAAAAAGTAAGCCCTAAGAAGGTGGGAGAGCTGGCCAGTGAAATTGACTTCCGGTACGACCACCCTCTTTTTGTTTTTCAGGAACTCCTCAATGTGAGCTCTGGGAAGAGGGCTCAAAAGCTTTATGTAAAGCACGTCTGGCTCCAATCCCCGGGACTTTAGCTGGTTCGTGGCCTCCCTGACGGCTCCCTCGGTGGACCCCCAGGAAATGATGCCCACCTCGCTTTGGGGATTGCCCCAGCGCAGACAACATCCGTTATCCTCAAGGGCGAGGTTAAGCTTGCGGAAGCGCTTCTCGGTCATCGCCTGGTGAACCCCGGAGTCATAGCTGGGTATCCCTTCCCCGTCGTGCTCCAGGCCTCTGGCGATATAGGCTCCGGGGCGGCCGGGGATGCCCATGGGCATCAGACCGTTTTCCGTTATGCGGTAGCGCTGATAGCCTGAAGAAAGCTCTTCCGGGGTTACGATAAGTCGGTCTTCGATTTTGAGGGAGTTGAAATCGGGGATGGAAATTGTCTCATACCTCTGGGAAAGGGATTGGTCCGAGAGGATAATCACCGGAAGCTGAGTCCTCTCGGCAAGGTTAAAGCCCTTCACAGTCTGGTAGAAACAGTCCTCGACGTTGGTCGGGGCAATAACGATCCGAGGGCAATCTCCGTGACTGCCAAAGACCGCGTGAAACAGGTCGGATTGCTCCGTCTTCGTGGGCATTCCAGTTGCCGGGCCGCCCCTCTGGACGTCAACGATCACCACCGGAATCTCCACCATGGAGGCAAAGCCGATAAGCTCGCTCATCAGGGAAAGGCCTGGCCCCGAAGTAGCGGTCATAGACTTCTTACCGGCAAAAGAGGCTCCGATAGCCATACCCAGAGCGGAAATCTCGTCCTCAACCTGAATGGATACACCACCTACCCTGGGCATTTCCTTCATCAAAATCTCCAGGATGTCCGTGGCAGGAGTAATGGGATAACCGGCAAAGAACCGGCATCCAGCGTAGATAGCGCCCAGGGCAACGGCGGCATTTCCGGAAATCACGAGCTTGCTCTTACCTTCCGCTTTTTCCAGGCGATAATCATCCTTCTTCTGGATATTCTGACGGGCATACTGGGAACCTACCTTCAGTGCCATGAGGTCCTTATCCAGAATCTGGCCTCCTTTGGAGCCAAATTTCTCGATGATGACTTCCTCAAGCCTGTCCATGGGGATGGAGAAAAGTTCCGCCAGGACTCCGATCATCACGATATTTTTGGTCTGGATGGCCTGAACCAGGTTTGTGGCCAGGTTTTTAAGAGGGCAGGGATAAAGGATCAGGTCGTCTCTTCCATGAGGCTGGGTGCTCTCAGGGTCATAGATAAGGATGCCGCCCTCTCTGACTACGGGATAATGCCTATCATAAGCCTCCTGATTAAGGGCAACGAGAATGTCTACCAGGTCACCGGCCGAAAAAATGGGCACGCTTGCCGCCCTCATCTGGAACATGGAGTGCCCTCCGCGAACTTCGGCGGGGTACGCTCTGTAAGTATCAACCTCAAAGGCCGCTCGCGCACAGGCCAGGGTTAGAATTTCGCCGGCGACAATTATCCCCTCTCCGGATTCTCCACCAATGCGAACGACAAGATCGATTTTTTCCATGGCAATATTTGCACCTCTTTAAGTGATTTGGACTCCGAAAAGTCTTTGCAATTGCTCTAAAGCTATCTCTCCTTCCGATTCACTTAACGCCGCAACACCCCTGCGGGGGATAAAAACCAGAAAGCCGCGCATGCTGGCATCTGCGGAAGTGAAAAAGACGCAGATGTTGGTGACGCAACCAACCACCTCCAGCTCCTCAACTCCTTCTCTGTGGAGAATTTCCTCAAGTGGAGTGCCAACGAAACCGGAATAAGTGTTCTTCTGGACAACGATCTCGGAAGAAAGGGGGGTGAGCTCTTCAATTACCCGAGCACCTCTGGTGCCCCGAATGGCGTGCAGGGGGAAAATGTTCATCTCAAAATCATCTGGATCATGGCAGTCCGAAACGTAGATCACCGGCCAGCCAAGGCTGCGAAAATGGGTAATCCGCTCCTTAATAAAAGGGACAATGCCCCTGGTTGCGGGCACCTCAAGTGGCGCTCCTGGATCCACAAAGTCATGAATCATGTCCACAACGAGCAACGCTCGTTTGCCGGAGGTCATCCTGCTTTTGACTTTACCCTATCAATGATAAATGATACCATTTTTTCTCGACTGGTGAAGTTAAGAAACAGGAAAATTAAAAAAGTTTTTAGTGCATAGTAAAATGTTAGCTAAAAATAAACAGTTTAGGCAGGTCTGACAAAGAAAATTGCGAAAGGGGTTCACTATGCAGGTAAAAGTTTGTGAAACGGCTCTTCAAGAGTTTCCAGCCGATATCCTGGTCCTCCTTCTGCCGCCGGCCTTCCCCGAGGCCCTGCAATCTCTGGGGCCTGATTTGAGAGACAGGATCAGGGAGGCCTGGGAAAAAATGCCCCAATACCCGAGGGATTCCCTGGTCCTTTTGAGCCAGGGGGAGATCAAGGCTGAAAAACTCCTGATAATAAAAGTCCCCGAAAGGGTGGATGTATTTGAGCTGAGAGACATCTACTCGGCAGCAGGCCGGGAAATTCGCCAGAAAGAGCTTGGCTCAAGCGTAGCAGTTACTTTGACAGGGCTTTTAGACCCCGCCCTTGAGGCGGAAATAGCGGTGGAAGGTATAGCCCAGGGCTCTTATCTCCCGGAATTGTATAAGACAAGCGGCAATCACAAAAAGGTGGAGGCCGTATCTGTTTATCACCTTAATCCCCAGGAGGTCTCCGGTGCGCTCAGGAAGGCTGAGTTGCTGGCCAATACTCAGGAATACGTCCGTGACTTGGTAAACGAGCCCGCTTCCCGGGTCACGCCAGCTTTCCTGGTGGAGGAGGCAAACAGGCTGGCCAGAGAGACTAATTCCCTGATAGAGGTTTTAACCCTGGCCGAGGCGGAAAAAATGGGCATGGGCGCCTTTGCAGCCGTGGCCAGAGGCTCTGAACAGCCGGCTTTTGTGGTTAAGCTGCACCATGAGGGTGAAAAAAGGAACCAGGAGCTCTGCCTGGTGGGCAAAGGGTTAACTTTTGATTCCGGTGGCCTTTCCCTGAAGCCCTGGGATGCCATGACCACCATGAAATCGGACATGGCCGGTGCGGCAGCTGTTCTGGGTTCATTCCTTGCCCTTTCCAGGCTGAGACCGCAGCTGGACTTCATAGCGGTTCTGCCCCTCACGGAAAATTTGCCCTCAGGAAAATCCTACAAACCGGGGGACGTGCTCAAGGCTATGAACGGTAAAACGATTGAGGTGCTTTCCACTGACGCTGAGGGAAGGCTGATCCTTTCTGACGCTCTGTGCTGGGCTGTTCAGGGTGGGGCAACTCACATCGTTGATGTGGCCACTTTGACCGGAGCCTGCGTTATCGCCCTGGGTCATGAAACCGCTGGGCTTTTCGCCAACTCCCAGGAGTGGAAAAACCAGATCCTTCTGGCTGCCTTAAAGGCAGGGGAGCGAATCTGGGAGCTCCCGATGTTCCCTGAGTATCGGGAACTGATCCGTTCCGAGATGGCGGATATAGTAAACTCCGCGGGAAGATCAGGGGCTCCGGCTGGGGCCATTTTTGGAGCGATGTTCCTCAAGGAGTTTGTTCCCGAGGGAATCGCCTGGGCTCACCTGGATATCGCCGGGCCTTCCTGGCTTCCAAGAGGGGACAAGAAGATAGCCGCCGGCGGTACAGGAGCGATGCTCAGAACGCTCGTGGAACTGGGCCTCAGCTTTTAGTCGATGGAGAGCACCTCGTAACCCTTGGATTTCAGCTCCTCAAGCAATGGGGAAACCTGCGTAGCGGCTAACCTGAGCATTATCTGAACTTTCTCTCCAAGCTCGATGCAGGCAAGACCGATCACGTTGAGCTTGTGATCGCGCACAACGCTGAGCAAATCAGCAAGGGTGCCCAGCCTGTTTTCGGTCTCAAGGACAATCCTGGTGCCGGGCCTGCGGAAGCCAAAAACCTTGATCAGCGCTTCAAACAGGTCCGATTCCGTGATGATTCCCACGAGCTTCTCCCCTTCCGCTACAAGCAGGGAACCAAATTTGTGCTCCCTCATGATCACTGCCGCCTCCTCAATGGTGGCGTCAGGGCTGATCCTGGTAGGGGACTTAATCATCACCTCTTTGACCGTCATTTTGGAAAGCAGATAATTCATCTCGTAAATGCTCAGGGTAGTTGCCGGAGAAGGGGAAACCGTCAGAAGGTCCCTCTCCGTTACGAGGCCCAGAAGTTTTTCATTCTTCATTACGGGAAGCTGCTTAATCCTGTGCTTCTTCATCAGGTTCAGGGCTTCCAAAATGGGGGTCTCCGGTTCAATAGTAATGGGGTTAGGGGTCATATGATTCTTTATAAACATCTTCTCTCCTCCTTAGTTTTTTTAAAATATAAACCACTTTCAGAGTGAGGATATTTCATTCACAATTTACTCCGGTGATATAATCAAGCTCGAGTTAAGCGCACCAAAGAAAGAGCTAATGGAGAGAAAGGATATTTTTGAGGAAATCGTGAGGCTGCGCCGCTCAGGCGAGGAGGGCGCTCTGGCCATTGTCGTGAACACATCGGCCTCGAGCCCGGGCAGGGTGAATTTTAAGATGCTCGTTTACCCGGACGGTCAAATTTTAGGAACAGTAGGCGGCGGAATAATGGAGAAAAAGGTAATCGATGAAGCTCTTCAGTGCATCAAGGAAAAGCGCTCCCGCTTCATCCACTTCACTTTGAGGGAAGACGAAATGGAAGGATTGGGTGTCCTCTGCGGAGGCGAAGCCGATGTCTACATTGAGCCAATCGGCTCTCCGCCCTTTCTCTACATTTTCGGCGGAGGCCATGTGGGATATGCCGTGTACCAAATTGCGTCTCTCTTGGAGTTTCGCATTGTCGTGGTGGACGATCGCCCCACATTCGCATCAACGGAAAGGTTCCCCAAAACCTACCAGGTCATTTCAAAGGACTTTAAGGAGGCTTTAAGGGAAATTAACTTCTTGCCCTCGGATTTTGCGGTGATAGTCACCAGGGGGCATGCCCACGACCAGCTCGTTTTGGGCGAAATCCTGCGTAAAGAAGAGCTTCCCACCTATATCGGCATGATCGGCTCCAAAGCCAAAAACTCCAAAGTCTTCCAGAATCTGCAAAAGGAGGGGATTCCCCTTCAGCTTTTAGAAGGGGTGTTTGCTCCCATCGGCCTGGACATAGGCGGAGAGAAGCCAGAGGAGATCGCCATTTCCATTCTGGCGGAAATCATCGCCTTCCGGCACGGAAAAATTCAGGGCAAGACCCGCGACAAAAGCACGGCGATCTGAGCACGGCTTGCGGGATCGTTAAAAGCCATAACGCTTGAAGAAGCTACTTTTTCTACTAAATAAGGGTCTTCCAGCTTCAGCAAACCGTTTTTGAACGCCGAGCCGGCATAAAGGTAATACCAGTCCGTGGGCTGAACCGGCCTTACGATGCCCGCCTCCCTGGTAAAAATGCTGGGAGGGGCTTCCAGTTGCCACCTTGTGGCGCGCACGATCAGGGTAACAGCCTCAGCCAGAGTCACGTTCCCTTCAGGGCGGAAGGTGCCGTCAGGGTAACCCTGGACCAGGCCGTAGGCAACTGCTGCCTCTATGTAGGAATGGGCCCAGTGAGAAATGGGGACATCGGGGAAGGTGGCAACTGAAGTGGAAACCGGGCTCAAGTTGAAGGTAAGAAGGATCATTTTGGCGAACTCCGCCCTGGTCACCTTGTTCTCGGGTCGGAAGGTGCCGTCAGGGTAGCCATTGATCACTCCTCTTTCCGTGAGCAGGCCTACTGCCGAGAAGGCCCAGTACTCCGTGGGAACATCGGGGAAGGCTGGGACTTTAATCACGATCTGGATCGCACCTTTTGCCTCAAAGGCCCCTGAAGTGGCTTTCAGCTCCAGAAAATATGTCCCCGGCGGGAATCCTGGGGGGACAGTGAGGTTGAGAAGCACCTGCAAATCCTGGCCTTCAAGCGAGAATTCAGTCTGGGAGAGGTTCACGCTCAGGCCGGGAGTGTAAAAGGCCTCAAGTTTACCAGAGAAAGCGGAGCTTACGAGGGGATGGACGTTGACCGCGAAAAGCGCGCTCCCGCCAGGGTAAAGGTCAGCCTGAGGAGGGCTTACGGAAAGCAGGAAGAGAGGAGATGGCGTTTCCGTTACAGGGGGGGTAGGAGTTACCGGCTCTTGCTGAGAAGATCCGATGCAGTACAGAGAACCATCCTGGCAACCTACGTACAACAACCCCAACTGGTCAATCACGGCGGAGGAGCGGGAAAAAGCGTTTGGAAAAGTCATCCTCCAGATAAGCTCTCCGTCCTTTCTCAGGCAGTAAAAGTTTTTGCCCTGCCCCCCGAAGTAAATGTTCCCGTTTAAATCCACAGTGGGAGAAGTGTCAATCGGATACTCAGTCTTGTAAGACCAGAGCCTGGTACCGGTCTCGGTGCTCAGCGCGTAAAGGCTGCCGTCATAAGAGCCAAAATAAAGTGCGCCCTCGCGGGAAAGCCCCGCCGAGGAGGTCACAGAGCCTTCGGTCCGAAAAGTCCAGCGCAGGCTGCCATAGGGATCCAGGGAGTAAAAGGAAAAATCCTTGGAACCGAAATAGACGTTCCCTGCGGAATCAAGGACCGGCGAGGACTCGATCCCTCCCTCGCACTTGAACTTCCAGCGTACGGTTCCTGAAGGAGTAAGGGAGTAAAGATATCCGTCCTCGGCTCCAAAGTAAAGGTTTCCGGAAGGGTCCCTTGCGGGCGATGAAAGGATGGGTCCGCCCGCGCTGAAGGTCCAGCTCGTTTTTCGCAAATCCGGGCTCATGGCGTAGAGTTTCCCGTTGACCCCACCGAAGTAAACCGTCCCGTCCTCACCGATTATGGGAGAGGACAGAAGGGAGGAAACATAGGTAGGCACATAAAGAATTTCTTTTCCGTTCTGGTCAAGGGCATAGAAAAAAGTACCCGATCCGAAATAGATGGTGCTCGTTGAGGAAACAGCCGGAGAGGAATCAACCGCCCCCCCGAATAAGCAATCGTAACTCCACTTGACTTTGCCTTCAGGGCTCAGGGCATACAGATGGCGATCGCCTGAGCCAATATAGATTGTCCCATCCGGACCGATTGCTGGCGTTCCTGAGATCCGGTACCCGGTCTTGAAAGACCACCTGATTTCCGGCCTTGTGGGACCGGCAAAGGCTGATTGGCCGGTGTGGGCGTAATTGAACCGGAACATAGGAGCAGGAGAAGTAGCAGGTTGTGCCTGGATCCCAGGCAGAACTGAAAGAGCGGAGACCACAAGGGCAAAAATCAGAAAAAATACCCACCTATGCTTCATCTCAGATTCTCCTTTTCAATTTTTTAAGATTTTTTCATGCGTTTGTCGCGCGCTTGTGATTGCTGTACCAAATCTCGTCGGCCCTTTCTTTCCAGAGCCTGGCCCTCTCGTCAAGGATGCGGGCGTTCTCAGGTTTGAAGATATCGTCGGCGCCGTCATGGGTAGGATGAGCCTCTGACTCCTTCACTATCTCCCTTAAAGCTTCGGGAACGTCAATGATTGGGCAGGGGCGAAGCAGGTTGCCTGAAAACGGCTGTCTGCTCTGGTAGGCCTTAAACAGAGGGTTGCTCAGAACCTCGATCAGGCTCTTCTCCTTGATGTTATCGCAGGCGAAGTGCACAAAAGCGCAGGGCTCAACGTCTCCTCTGGCAGTTATGTGGAAGTATCTCCTGCCTCCGGCGATGCACCCTCCAGCTAACTCCCCGTCGTTCCAGAAATCCGCAAACTGAATGGGTTTGGTGGAGCGAATCCTGGGAACTTGCTTCGCAAGCCACCCCCTCTGCTCGGGGGTAATCATCAAATCGAAGTTGGGATCCCTGCCAATGGGGACATAATGGAAGGTCCAGCCATAGAGGCAACCTTTCTCAATCAAAAAATCGATGAATTCGTCAGACATAACCTCATAGCAGTTTTCCCTGGTGACCGTAAGGGAAAACCCGAAGGGGATGCCTCTCTTTTTGAGGAGGCCCATGGCGCGCAGCACTCTAACGAAAACACCCTTTCCTCTGCGCCTATCTGTGGCTTCTTCCCATCCCTCCAGACTGATTGCCGGGGTTATGTTGGCCGCTTTGAAAATTTTGTCCGCCATTTTCTCGTCAATTAAGGTCCCGTTTGTATAGAGCATAAAACACATGTCCTTGTGCTTTTCCGCCAGGTCAAAAAGTTGTGGGTAAAAGAAGGGCTCTCCTCCGGACATCACGACCCAGTATATGCCCAGCTCTTTGGCTTCCTCCAGGAGCCGGCTCACGCGCTCAAAGCTGAGGACATCCGCTTTCGGGTATTCTCCCGCCCAGCAGCCGATACAGCGCAGGTTGCACTTGCTTGTGGGATCCAGCAGGAAAAAATAGGGGATGTGAACACCTAACTCCTCTGACTTTCTGGTAATGATAGGCTGCCCGTAAAGCATCCAGTTCACAAACCAGTTGAACACCACGCCCCTCAAGAGGCGAGGGTGCACCTCAGTAAAAACACGCTTGACAAACTGAGCCACTTGGGGCTTAGAGAGCAAGGCTTGCTTTAGCTGCAAAATGTTCTGACGATGGGAATCCAGCCCGGTAAAACGAAGGGATAAGTTCAGAAGACGCTCAAAATTTCTTTCCGGATTGCGCCCGATGAAGGTGGCGCTTTTCTGCAGGATAAATTTTCCAGGTCCAGAGCGCACCAGGTTCATCAAAACGCTATGGCTCTGGATAGCGCTCGAACTGCTCATGATTTTCCTCCTTTTCCAATTTGTAAATAATTTTATTCCCCAAAAAGGACTTAATCAATTTCTGTCGGGCGAAGGTTTAGAAAGAAATAAATTTGAATTAAATAATAAAGAGCAAACTTTATATTCTATAATTTAGTAAAGGTAAAAGAAAAGGTTGCTGAATGCTGACCGAGCCCGAGCTTAAAAGCTTAGCAAGAAAATTGAGGTATAACCCCTTTTCGCTGGAGAAAGAGCTGGTTTTCGTCTCCTTGCTCCTTTCTATGGGCGCACTTCCCTCAGCCACCCGGAAGTTGGTCTTGAAGGGTGGGGGCGCCCTGAAAAGGGTGTACTTTCCCAACTGGCGTCAGCACGAGAACTTGCGCTTTACCATTGAGGATAAGCAAACCACCAGGGAAATAAACACCCTTGTTCAAAATCTCCTGCGCAAAGCCAAGAAGGAGGCGGAAATAGAGCTTAATTTCCAGGAAAGTTACTTTGAAAAGCACCACTTCCGCGCTCTTGTCTCTTACGTCGGCCCCCTGAGGCGCCCCACAATAATCGCGCTCACTATCTCCCCCGGGGAACAGCTCCTTCTTCAGCCAAGGAAGGAGGACGTCCTCACGGAGCCTTTCCCCTTGAAGCCGCGAAAGATAACTGTAATGGCGCTGGAGGAAATCCTGGCTGAAAAGCTGAGGGACTTTCTCTTAGCTGGGGAACCGAAGGATTTCTACGACGCCTGGAGAATCCTCGCTGAGCACTCCCCACTTATAGACAGGGAAGACTTCAAGAGGACCCTGGAGCGCAAGTGCCAGAACGCTGGGTTCGACCTGGAAGGGCCTCAGGACTTCCTGGAAGAGGAGCTCTTTACCCCAACGCGTGCCTATTGGAACATTAAGCTGAGCGAGACCGTTCCTTTCCTGCCTTCCTTTGAGCAGGCCTATTCCCAATTCAAGGAGCTTCTGCCTGCTTTTCTTTCTTCCTAATCCTTGACGGGCTCGAACATGTCCTTCCCGGCACCGCACTCCGGGCAGACCCAGTCGTCAGGGAGGTCGGTGAAATCCATTCCTGGCTCTATCCCCTGACCGGGATCACCCCTGGCTGGATCGTAAAGGTAACCGCAAATTGTGCACTGGTACTTCATCATACTCCCCTTTCTTCAAGAAATGCTCTCTTCCAAAAATTTCCTCGCTTCCTGGGGGCTTAAAGCCCTTTTCTCGATGACCATCCTGTTCATAGCGAGCCCGGGTTTCTTCAGCCCAAGGGCTATCGCCCCCTCCACCACTCCATCTTTCAGGACGAGTTTCAAATAAATTCCCTTTTCCCGATCCTTAGCTTTCAGCTCAAGCGATCCTGACTCCGGAGGAGTGGTATTTCCTGCCGTGATTAAGTCAAGGCTCACGACCTTAAGCACATTGGCAGGGACCGTGCCCTGATAACTGGCCTCCTCACCAGCGATGTTAGAAGCAGCAATTGCCGCCTGATCAAGAGCAGGGGATATTATTCCCCACATTTTTCCCCTCCACTGGGCAACGTCCCCCACAGCGTAAATAAAGGGAAAATTCGTGCGCATCTGATCGTCCACCACCACTCCCTTTTCGGTTAAGATCTCGCTTTCAGAAAGGCATGAGAGCTCGGGCCTCACTCCCGCGGATATGAGCACCAGGTCACCCGCTTTTGTCCTCCCGTCCTTCAACTGCACTCCAGTTACCTTACCTTCTCCCAGGAAGTGCTCGCAGGAGGCGTTCAAAACCACCTCCATTCCTTTTCTTTCCAGCAGGTCCCTTAAGAGCTCAGCTCCCTCCTCATCCAGTTGGCGGGAGAGCAGGCGATTGGAATGGTCGAGAACAGAGACTTTCAGTCCCAAATGGGTGAGGCTGAAGGCTGATTCCAGTCCTAACAGTCCTCCTCCCACCACCAGAGCACTTTTCGCCTCCGAGCTTGCCCACTCTTTGATGGCCAGAGCATCGTCAAGGGTGCGAAGGGTGAAGATACCCTCGAGGTGCAGGTTTCCAAAAGGAGGGACATTTGCTCTGGAGCCAGTGGTAATTACGAGAAAGTCAAAATGGGCTTCTTCTCCATTCTTCAGGGTCAGAGACTTCTCCGCGGGTTTCAGGGAAATAACAGGCGTTAGGTAGCGGACGCGGATTTCGTTCTTCCTGTACCAATCCTCTGGATAATAAAAAATTTCCTCCTGTGCTAAATCTCCTCGAAGGAACTCAATCAGTTTAGGCCTGGGATAATATGGGTAGGGCTCCTCGGCAAAGATTTCCAGCTCTGCTTTTACCTTTTTCTCGCGAAGCATACGGCAAATGGTAATTCCTCCCACACCGTTTCCAATTATGGCAACCTTCATCTTTCCCTCGCTTTTGACTTTTTCAATCAGTAACCTCCTCGTTAATGCGGTTTATTCCCGAAAGCGGGAAATTCAGGGAATTACAGGAATATTTTACCCTCCATGGCTGAAATGACGTGGCCCCCAACCTTCACCTTGTAGGGATGACCCATTTTATCGACCTTCACTTCAACGAAAATTCTGCTGGGGCGCCCAATTTCTTCTCCCTGTTCAATAGTGAACTCCAGAGAAGATGGCAGGAGCCCCCTCAAGGCCAGATAAGCCCCCAGGCCGCCAGCTGCAGACCCAGTGGCGGGGTCCTCTCTCACCCCCTGGCTGGGTGCAAAGAAGCGCATGTGCACGAGAGCATCCTTATCCCTTGTCTGCCGCGTGAAAACACAACATCCTATCACTCCCAGCTTCCGTTCGAACTCCCTCAGCTCCAGGAGCCGGGGCCTTAAATCACGAACTGTTTTCAGATCAGGGAAGGGAACGAAAAGCTGAGGAATGCCCGTGCTGACAATCGAAACGTCAAGACCGGTGATCTCAATCACTTCTTTCTCCACACCCAGCACGGAAGCCACTTCTCCAACCTCGGTAAGGCAGGCCCCGAACTCCGTTTCTTTCTGGGTCATCACCACGCGCTCCACTTCCCCCTCTTTGACGTAAACCTCCAGAGGAAGGACGCCAACCTTCAGCTCCTGGTTAATCAGGGTAACTGGCTCAGTGAGTGGAAAGCGCCCCAGCTCCGCCATTACAAAGGCAGTCCCCAGAGAGGGGTGTCCAGCGAATGGTATTTCCTGAGTTGGTGTGAAAATGCGCATTTTGTAAGCTGCTTCCCTCGATTGAGGTAGAAAAACAAACGTGGTCTCGGAAGTGGCCATCTCTTTTGCGATAGACTGCATTTCCCAATCATCAAGCCCAAGGGCGTCGGGAACTACCACCAGAGGGTTTCCGCTGAAGTATTTATTGGCAAAAACGTTTACCCTTTGAAAGGCAACAACCTTCATGAGAATTCCCCCTTTTTGATTTTTTTATACCATCACAGAGCTTGCGCCCTGTACCCGAAATCTGCACATCACCTCCTCAGATAGCCTTCAAATTCACACTTCCAGGTAGATTATTAAAGGTGCTCCCTTTTTTTTCTGGAAGGACGCCCGAATCTCTGCCAGTAATTGATGGCCTGGCGGAGATGATAATTGGCCTGCTTGTAATCGCCCCTTTTTTCGCACAGGTCAGAAAGGAGTTCGCAAATTTCTCCCATATCGCGTTCACACCCCGTTTTTACTGCTAAAGAAGAGCTTTCCTTAAGGAGGCTTTCTGCCTTCGCAGGCACGTTTTCCTCTAAAAGAGCGATGGCGTGCTGGAATTTGGCATCGCGGACGAGCTCCTCCTCAGAGGAGTTCTCGACCTCCAGAAAACAGGAGGAGGCGCGATCCATCAGGCTTGACCTTTCTTCCCTGTCCCAGCGAGAGAGCTGCCGGCAGAACATTCCCTGATAGAGCTTCAGACGGTAATAATCCCTGCTTTTCCCGGCAACTCCCCTCAGGAGCTCGTGAACAACTCTCAGCCCCTCTTTCAGGACCTGGGGGGTTTTCAGAGGTTCGGCCTCTGCCACTTTCAAAAGAACAGGGCAGAGGGAGATCTGAAGCAGGGAGGTTTCCTCCTTCAGCCCCTTGCTTGTCAGAAGCGATATCCCCTCCTCCAGGGTTTGCTTCGCCTCGTAAATTTTTGCGGGAATATCATAGCTCAAAAGGACGGAGGACAACCCTTGAAGAGCGCGTGTGTAATTTTTCCAGTCCCCATCCTGCTTTGCCAAACTGCAAGCGCGACGAAAAGAGCTCAGGGCGCGACGCCGGGAGAGGCCGCCTTCCTTCTGGTAGCGGTTCCAGGCGCGCTCAGCTATCTGGATAACCCTCTCTAACTCCAAATTTTAAGACCTCCTCCTTAGACCCCTAAGGTCAATCTAAATATGTGACTACTTCCTCGAGAGGTCGGCGGGATGTGAGTTCGCCTCTATCCCTAGGATACCCTATGGGTAAAATGGCCACCGGTCTGAGGTGGGAGGGCAGCGAAAGGACCTGTGCGGCCATGTTCTCGTCAAAAGCACCAACCCAGCAACATCCCAGGCCGAGCTCGGTGACCGTAATGAGAATGTTGGTCACTGCGCTGGCCGTGTCCTGAATACAGTAAAGGTTCCTCCCCCTTTCTCCGTAGCGGAGGGCTGACCGGGCAGGGTCGGAACAAACAACTATCACCAGCGGTGCCTCCGCCACGAATTCCTGGCTGTGGGCGGCCTCAGAGAGGGCTCGCCTGATTTTCTCGTTGCGCACCACGTAAAAGTGCCACGGTTGTCTGTTCCCAGCGGATGGAGCTCTTTGTGCCGCAGTGAGGATTTTGTTCAAGTGTTCTTCCGGTATGGGGTCCCTGAGAAAGGATCTCACGCTGCGCCTTTCAAGAATTGTCTTGTAAGCGGACTTCTTCTCCTCCACCATGCTCTTAGAGGCCCAGCTCCTCGCGAATTGCCCTCATGGTATCCACTCCCAGGGCCACAAAGGTCTCCAGGTTGAACCCAAGCTCCGTGCAGGAAGCGATTTGCTCCCGATTTGCACCTGCAGCGAAGCGTTTCTCCTTAAAGCGCTTGAGAACGGAATCTGCGGTGAGGGTAGCAAGTTTATCAGGCCTTACCAGGGCTGAGGCGGTGATCAATCCGGTGAGCTGGTCCACGGCTCTTAAGGCTTTATCCATAATGGTTTTGGCCTCTTCCCCGTTATTTTCCCCATTGTGGGCCCTGACCGCATGAGCCATTTCAGGGGTAAAGCCAAGGCCTTCTAAAATTTCCGCTCCCCGAAGGGCGTGTTCCTGAGGAGTAGTCTCTTCTGCATCCAGATCATGTAGCAATCCCACAAGCCCCCATTGTTCTTCGTCCTCTCTCTTTTCCCTGGCCACTGCTTTCATCACTGCTTCCGTAGCCAGCATGTGCTTAATAAGGTTCTGATTGTGGATGTGCTCATTGAGCAGAGCAATTGCCTGATCGCGATTCAAAGAGATCACCCCTTTCATTTTGAATTTTAGTCCTCTCCTCGGACAGGAGCAAGGAGTTTTCCAAATTTATTCTTGGGGCGCGTCATTCGGGGTAAGAGTCAATGGTGCTGTCGTTTGGGGTCAGGGGGCTGGGTACTGTCGTTTGGGGTAAAGCAGGAGTGCTGTTATTTGGTAATAGTGGGTACGCCCGTCCGGGCCAGGGCTGGGGGCTTTCATTCGGGACATGAGCCAGAGGATGCGGTTGTTCGAAGCAAGAGCCAGAACCCTGGCAACTTGACTAATTAAAGGTAAAAAGACAAAATATTTTTCGACTGGGGAGTCGTCTAGTGGTAGGACAGCAGACTCTGGATCTGCGAGCGGTGGTTCGAGTCCATCCTCCCCAGCCAAAAATGGGGACAGTCCCCTTTTTTGTTGCTCTGCTAAAAGAGAAGTGGAAAAGGTAAAGGTCCTCTTCATCTGCACGCACAATTCGGCGCGGTCTCAGATGGCGGAAGGCTACCTCAATTATCGCTACGGGGATTTTTACGAGGCCTTCAGCGCCGGAACCGAGCCGGGAAGCCTGCATCATTTGGCTGTTCAAGTGATGAAGGAAGTAGGAATTGACATTTCCAGCCATAGATCCAAGAGCCTGGAAGAGTTCCGGGGCGTGTGCTTCAACTATGTCATAACCGTCTGCGATAAAGCCAGAGAGGTCTGCCCGTTCTTTCCTGGAGCGGAAAAATACATCCACGCCGGCTTCGATGACCCAGCCGCCGCAGAAGGAACGGAGGAAGAAAGGCTCGCGGCTTTCAGAAAAGTTCGGGACCAAATCATCTCCTGGATCGAGAGAAACTTCGAATCGGAAGAGGAAAGCAAATCTTCGTAAGGCGCTTCCCAAAAATAGGGACTGTCCCTATTTATTTCATCCGCCGAAGATCTCCAGGAAGCGCCAGGCAAGACCCAGAGAAAAAATTAAAGCCAGAACAACAAAGAATTCCCCAGCCAGTGATAGCCGGCAAAAGCTATTGCCAGAAGTGGCTCCAGGCAGATCCAGGCAAGGAAAATCCACTTAAGAAAAAATGACCCGGAAACCAGCTCCTCCTCGAACCGCAGTTTCTCCCTCTGGTATTCCTGCCTATCTTGCTTTTCGCCCATCGGGCAAATTTTATAATTTTTCTCGCAGGCTGGGCAAAGAAATTGGTTCTTAAGCCTGAAAAAACGGGGCTTTTGAGCCTTTAGCTCCGGGAGAGAGTATTAGCATTTATAGTGTCGAGGGCCTCTGGATGTGGTCAATTCCTCTGGAACGCGGCTAATGTCCTTTTTTGTTGAATCAAGGAGTAAACGAATTAACCTTTAAAAATAATGGGGTGCGGGGCAAATTGAGGTTGCTGGGGGATAAGCGAAATCAAAAATTTATTCGCGAAACTTGGATCCCGCGACGTAAAAAACTTCCTCCTCATCCCGAATTTGCTGGACCTTTAATCCTGACCCTCTCATCCATCGACCTATAGTCTCTGCTTCCGGGAGCAGATCGCGGGCTACAACAGGATGAGCCCTTCTGTGGAATGCGTTTATCTCTTTCCTGCCACTTGTATGAAAAATGACCAGCAGCCCTCCCTCTTCCAGCATGGATGCCATTTTCTTTAAAGCCAGTTGTTTTCTTCGAAATGAGGGAAGGTGGAGTAGCAGAGAACGAGATCAAAAGGAAATAGCGGCAAGAAATTCAGCAGGTCTTCCACCACAAAATGAATCTGAGGGTAGAGCTCTGGCGGAAACTTTTCTTTTGCTCTGGCAATCATCTTTTCCGCAAAGTCAAGCTCGTAAAGAACCCCCTGGGGCCCGATTCTGGGAAGAATCAAGGGAATCAGCGCGCCGGTTCCCGAGCCGACATCGAGGACCGTCATCCCCCTCTGAACGGGAATTAGCTGAAAGGGGGTATCAAGGAGAGTTTGCTCCCTTTCTTCTTCATCCCAGCTTTCCGCCAGGTCGTTGAAAAAATCCCTCTTTAGGGTGGAGGTCAAAACCACCTCTCCTCCTTTCGCAGCACCTTGACGAGAACGGGGACCAAAAAGAGCTGGATGATGATTCCCGGGAGAGCGGCCACAAAGAGTGCGGAAAGCACCTCCAGAAAATCAAAAGGCTTGCCGGAAAACACAACGAGAACGAGCCAGAAAAGGAAAATATAAACTGCCCGACCAGCGAGCATCCCCAATACGAGCGTAGGATAAATTCCCATCCTCAGCTTCCTGGAAAGAAGGGAGATCAGAAGACCATAGGTGCCTAATTCACCCATCATCACGAGGAAAACGGGAAAGGGAGGAAGGGAGGTGAACAGAAAACTTAGAAAAGGCGTAAGAAGGCCAAGAAGAAGAGCTTCCTGCCAGGGGAGGAAAAAACCGCCGATTAAAATCGGGATATGCATCGGCAGAAAGGTAGAACCGGCAATGTCCAGCGCATGGAAGGCAATTGGAAAAAGAATGCCGATGGCAAGGAGAACGCCTCCAAGAACTAAATCTTGTAAAAGAAGAGAGGATCTCCGCCTCTGCTCGATCATATACTCGAATTTCCTCTGTGTTATGAAAAATTTTAAAAAAATATTACTCAAGTGGTATTTTACATAAAATCGGCGCAAAAACAAGCCCTCTTTAGAAAGGCGAGGGAGATGGGGCACATTGGTATTTGCCAGGGCCAGATATGCCGTGTGGTCTTGCTGGGATACAGCTCTCCCGATAATCCCCTGGAGACCACACCTTCTTTATTCACAGGGATTTCCGGGCGCCAGCTGACTACTTTTACGGAGTTATCGCCGTAATCTACGAGATAGGTGGGAATGAGCTCGCAACCAAGCTCTCTCAGCGCGCGAACCCTGTGATGCCCGTCGAGTATCACCAGAGAAGCCCTGTCCACAACCACCGGGTAGATCAGAAACCCGTCCCTTTGGATTTCTCTTTTCAATTCCCTCAGGTGATTTTCATCCACTCTTTCATGATGCTTAAGGCAGGAAAAATATACCAGGGCGAGAACTCCGGGGAACTGGCTCATATCCAATGAGCCTTTCAGGGCCGGAGGAGAGATCTCCCTTTCCATTTTGACCTCTTCATGTACTCTCGGAAGCGCGCAGAAGGGGAAGGTCCGCAAGAGACCGCTCAATTTCCAGCTGGGGCTCATAATCTTCAAGACGTCCCTTCAGGTATGCACCGTACGCCCCGAGGTCAAGGTAGCCATGGCCGCTCAAGTTAAAAAGGATGGATAGGGACTTATTCTCCCTCTTCGCTTCCAGCGCCATATCTATCGCCACTTTTACAGCATGCGCCGATTCCGGAGCGGGCAAGAAGCCCTCGGTCCTGGAAAATAGAATGGCGGCCTCGAACACCTCTTTTTGTCCCAATGCTCGGGCTTCTATATATCCCTCTTTGCAAAGCCCGCTGATAATCGGGGACATCCCGTGATAGCGCAACCCTCCAGCATGAATTGGAGGAGGAACAAAACCGTGCCCTAAAGTGTACATCTTCAGTGCCGGAACTATTCCCGCTGAATCGCCGTAGTCGTAGGCGTAAACCCCGCGGGTTAATGATGGGCAGGCTTTGGGCTCCGCAGCGATTATCCTTGGCTTTTCGGGGGTTTCCCTTCCCGATTTTTTTGCCTGGAGGATCGGTCGAAGAATGGGAAAAACCAGGCCCGCGAAGTTGCTACCCCCTCCCACGCAGGCGATCACCACGTCGGGTTTATCGCCAGCCTGCTCTAACTGAAGAAGAGCTTCCTGCCCGATTACCGTTTGGTGCAGAAGCACGTGATTGAGGACGCTTCCGAGGGAATATTTGGTAAAGTCATTGGAGACTGCATCCTCCACAGCCTCACTGATAGCCATGCCCAGGCTTCCCGGATTTTCGGGGCTCAGAGCAAGGATTCCTCTTCCGGTTTCGGTCTTAGGACTGGGACTGGGAAGTACCTCCGCCCCGTATACCTCCATTAAGGTTCTGCGGTAGGGCTTCTGCTCGTAGCTGATCTTTACCATGTACACCGTGCAATCCATGCCAAAAAAAGCACAGGCCATGGAGAGCGCTGAGCCCCATTGCCCTGCTCCCGTCTCCGTAGTCAGCCTCTTCGTTCCCTCTTTTTTGTTGTAGTAAGCCTGTGCTACTGCGGTGTTCCCCTTATGGCTCCCGACGGGGCTGAACCCCTCAAACTTGTAATAAATCCTGGCAGGGGTTTCCAGCTTTTCCTCGAGTCGCCTTGCCCTGATAAGGGGCGTAGGCCTCCACAGGCGGTAGATGTCCAGGACCTCTCCGGGGATATCAATAAACTCTTCCCTGCTTACTTCCTGGCGGATTGCGGCTTCTGGAAAAATAGGAAGGAGGTCCTCGGGTGAAATCGGCTGGAGAGTCTGGGGATGCAGAGGTGGCGGGATGTCAAAGGGCAGGTCCGGCAAAATATTGTACCACCCGGTTACCATCTCCCGTTTTCCCAAAAAGAAATCAACTTTCTTGCTCATAGCCTTTCTCCTTTCTTTTTCTCGAGATAAAAAAAGAGCCGCCCTCTTTTGGAGGGCGGCTCTTTGAAACCGTGGTGCCACCTCATTTGGATTGTGCGATCACAATCCCACTCATTTTCCGGATACGGAGACTCCTTGTCTCTTCATATCCTCCCCTTTTAACGGCGGGTTCCCGGCAAAACCTACTCGTTCCTTTCGGCCCTGCGGCTCCTGGGTCCATTCAGCCGCTCCTAACAATATCGGGCTTACACTCTCCCCGACTCGCTGAATTGCCGGTGTTGCGCTTACTAGTCCCAATCAACGCATCTGCAAATATCTAATTTGTGGGAAATTGTAAAGCATTCTGGCGATTTGTCAAGGGACTTTTGAAAATTTTTTTCGGGATCCTGTTAATTCAATCGAGTTCTTTTCCTCCGCTGGTGATCAGTAGTTTGCCGTGCTTTACCCCGCGCACGGAAATCAGCGAATTGGCGATATCCTGAATTTCCGGTGCTCGACTCCTTAAAATGAGGACTTCCAGGCAATTGTGCTCATCCAGGTGGATATGAAGGGTGGAAATTATGGCATGATGATAATGATGTTGGATGCCCGTTAACTTGTCGGAGAGGGCACGCACCTTATGGTCATACACGAGGGAGAGAATCCCCACAAGTTCGCCCTCGTTTTTCTTCCAGGCATCCTCCACCAGGGCATCTCTGATAAAATCCCGCACGGCTTCGGAACGGTTACTATAGCCGCGGCGCAGCAAAAGCTCGCTCAGCTTCGAATCAAGCTCTTCAGGAAGCGATATGCACCACCGCACGGTTTTCTTTCCCATATCTCTTTTAGGATATCACGAACTTTCTCTTTTCCGTATACTTCTCAATTGAGGATATGCAAAGGGGGCACGAGAATGATAAGCTATGAGGACTTTCTCAAAGTGGAAATCAGAGTGGGCATAATACTCGAGGTAGAGGACTTTCCCAGGGCCCTGAAGCCCTCTTACAGGTTGAAGATCGACTTTGGTCCCTACGGAATTAAGGCATCCTCAGCCCAGATCACTGATTTCTATTCCAAGGAGGAACTCAAGGGAAGGCAGGTCATTGCGGTCACGAACTTCCCTCCTAAGAACATCGCCGGCTTCCTCTCCGAAGTTCTGGTTTTAGGGGCAGTTCTCGAGGATGGAAAGGTGGTTCTGCTTTTCCCTGAGCAGGAGGTTCCTAACGGAACGAGGATACTATAAATCAAGGGTATTTTGAAAAGACCTTAAGGGCTTCATAGAGGGAGCGCCATATGCTTATGAAAAAGCGGGTTAATCCTCTCGAATATTCAAGCAAAACACAAATTCTGCGCCTTGCTGGTGGAAAGATAGGTTTTCCCAAAAGCATTTGCCATCAACCTCAGGCCAGCCATCTTGAAAGCAGTTCACATCCATAGCCCTCCCCTCTTCGTTGACCTGGGGTTTTCAGATCGTTGCGGGAGTTGCCTTTATCTGAGAAAATCGGGGCAAAGAATTTAGCTGAGGAAGGGAAATGAAAGGGTGGCGGTTTCCCAAATATGTGCTAGTAATGCGCTGGATCGCCAGAATCTGGGGTGTTCTCATTTTTACTGTTGTCCTGCTGATGTTCATTTTTCCGGACCAAAATTTGGTGCAACCGGTCCCGCTCACTGATTGGGTCAGGCTGGGCATTTTTCCGGGATTAGCGGTCATCGGGTTGCTCCTCGCCTGGCTGTATGAAATCTGGGGAGGAATTCTCGTTATTTTCAGCTTCCTTGCGCATTTGACAGCCTCATACCTCTGGCTGGAAATGGTAGTTCCTCTGGGAGGCAACCTAATTTTGGCCTTTGTCTTTCTTATACCAGGAATTTTGTTCATCCTCTCAGGGACTTTTTCTCGGCGCAGGGTGCCCTCAAAAAGGGATAAGCCTTGATTTGAACTATTTTCGCTTGAGGTGAATCGATTTATGGAAAATTAGTTCGAGCAGGTGGGGATAGATGGAGAGAGCTTTTCAGGTTTTCCTAATTCTTTTTACCTCCTTGGTTATTCTTGTTTTTCTTTATTCCTCTGACAGGATTCCTCCGGTCTCTTACGAGGTAAGGGATTTGAGCCAGATAAAAATCCAGAGTACTCCACTTCGGGTCTATTTCCTATCGAGAAAAAAATCGAAGAAATAGTTGCCTCAACAAAAACACAGGTTCAGAGAGATATTCCCAAGAATCCTCAGTGCCTGCTCTTAAAATGGTCCGAGTACAAACTTACAAACTCTACATTGACCCTTTAATTGGAGACCTTTTTCAGCCGGATGACCTGGTGTATTTGATCACGGTTGACGTTACCAGAAAACCTGAAGATTTAGTTATACCTCTTCCCCCTACTGGGCTGATCGCATCGAAAGCGGGGATCCGGAGGCAATTAAGGGGTTCGCTTATTATCAGGATTTCTACATCTTTAACGCCAGAACGGGCGAGAGGCTGTAGCGGTTATTTTCCTTATAGGTTGATTCTTCCCAAACCGGATTAAAGGAAAGCTTGAGAAAGGACTTGAGGATGATCATTGAACCAGCCGGGATCGCGTAGCTTTTGGCGAGCGCATTTGAAACAGCAGTGACCAAGGACTCAACAGCCATTAAGGGGTTCACCAAGCCCCGGATTTATGTGAAGCCAAAATAGTGGAGGGAATTAACGGGCATCAAGAGAAAACGAATTCTGGCAACCTATTAGTGTCAATTTAACTGGCTGAACGAAAAAGTATAATGAAAGCTCAATCAAACCAAGGCCGCACGCTCATTTGAGTCGCCTGTCATAAGAAGAAAGGATCGAAAAAGGGGGGAGCCCGTTAGGCTCCCCCCTTTTTTTACAACTGAGGGCAACGGCTTTGAATTAACTTGAGGTCGTAACCGTTTCCGGGGTAAGCGCTCTTCGGTTGTACCATCCCTTGCTCCTGGTGAGAAGGCCAGTCACTGAGAGCATCACCGGAACCTCCACCAGGACCCCGACTACTGTGGCCAGAGCGGCACCGGATCCGGGTCCAAAGAGCGCAATGGCAGTCGCCACAGCCAGCTCGAAGAAATTGGAAGCGCCAATTAGGGCACCAGGAGCGGCAACAGGGAAGGGAACACGGAGAAGCCTCATCAGGCCATAGGTAAGTCCGGAGTTAAAGTAAACCTGTATCAGGATCGGAATAGCGATAAGAAGAACGTGAAGCAGTTTGCTGGTAATATTTTCAGCCTGGAAAGCAAAGATAAGAACCAGAGTAAGCAAGAGAGCAATGATGGTGACGGGCTTCAGGAACACGAGAAATTTGTTCTCGAACCAATCCTTTCCTTTTGCTCGAATCAAAAAAATCCTCGTGAGCACCCCCAGGGAAAGGGGAATCACAATGAAGAAAAGCACAGCGTAGAGCAACACGCTGTAGGGAACAACCAGGGAGGAGGCTCCGCTTACAAGGAATTTAACCACCGGAGCAAAAGCGAAGAGCATGATCAAATCGTTCACCGCCACCTGCACCAGAGTATAAGCGGGATCCCCACCAACAAGATAACTCCATACGAAGACCATCGCCGTGCAGGGGGCCGCTGCCAGAATGATCACGCCAGCTATGTACTGGCTGGCAAGTTCCGGCCCAATCAGAGGCGTAAAAACAAACCTGAAGAAAATCCATCCCAAAAGAGCCATACTGAAGGGCTTCACAAGCCAGTTGACGAGCAGGGTGACAAAAAGCCCTTTAGGTTTTTTCCCGACCCGCAAAATTGAGAAAAAATCGACCCTGAGCATCATGGGATAAATCATCAGCCAGATCAGAATAGCGATGGGGATGTTAATCTGGCTCCCGCTTCCGAATTCCATGGAACGCAATGTGGATATAAAGCCAGGGAGACCCCAGCCAATTAAAATGCCCAGGCCCATGCAGATAATCACCCAGAGAGAAAGGTATCTCTCAAAAAAATTGATCTTAGGCCGTTCTTCCATACTAATTTTCCTCCTTAGCCTCTTCGCGTAGCTTCCTCAGGAGCTCGATGATCTCCCTTTTTGACGGGAAGGATATTGCTTCATTAGGGCAGAGGCTAGCGCAGGCTGAGCACCCCAGCACGCAGTTAAATGGTTCAATAACCCGGGGATTCCCTTCTTCCTCGTCCCACTGATAAACGCCGTTATGGCAGAATTCCACGCACTGCATGCATCCAGCGCAGAGATCGTAGTTTACCGTGGGAAACCAGGGAATTTTCTCCCGGGGAATAGACTTGCTCATTTTTTAAGCCCCTCTCTTAAAGAGCGCAGCATTCGTTTCAGCTCTTCTCGCGTGGGAAAGCTGATAGCACCAAAGGGGCATTGAAAACGACAGGACTCATCGCCCACGTTGCACTCGTAGGGCTGAGAAACAAGCACTTTCCTTTCCACCTGCGTGAAAACTTTAAAGGGGCAATAATTCACGCATTGAAGAGCGCACTCCTGGGGCCTGCACTTGCTTTCATCAATCATGGGAAACCAGTCTATTTTCGATCTGGGAAGACCGGTATAAGTTGACCTGTCCATGTCTATTTATTCCTCCAGGGATTCTACGGCTTCCTTTACCTTGTTGAAAGCCTCCTCAGATTCCATATTGCGCAGGTCTAGGGAAACCACCTGCCCGTCAAAATCGGCGCCTGCTTCAGCCATAGCGTCCTTGAACATCTTGCGCTGCATCTTCGGGTCACAGGCCCCGATAACGTATTTGACTCCGGATTTGACGTAGTCCTTGAGGAACCGGTCCCCATCGTCCACGCAGAGCTGGGGGTGGACGATGGCGTATTCCACGTCGAGTTCACTCCTGATCATATTTATCAGCTCCCAGAGGTTCAGCCTGCTGAACCCCGGGCACTGACCGGTACAGATGCACATCAGAAACCTTGGTTTTGTCTCAGGCATTTTCTGCTTCCTCCTTTGTTTTTGGGAAATCAAGGTTGTCTATTTTTCCTAAAACGCACTTACCGTTCTTTCTCAGGGAAAGACGTTTAAGAAGTTTCGTTAAATCTTGAGAAAATAGCTCCGACTTCAGGCTTTCCACGGCTCGCACCAGGTGCTTGTGGAAATCCGATTCCGGATAGGCCGGATAATAGCTCATCCAGCGACCTTCCCTGCGCTGCAAAGCAAGGCCTGCGCTTTTCAGCTCCTTCAGGCACCGGGAAACGTTGTATTGCTCTATGCCTAATATGTCGGAAAATTCACAGACACAAAGGCCAGGGGCTTTCAGAAGAACCCTGTAAACGCGCAGCCGGTTTCCATCGCTTAAAGCCTTGAGCTTTAATATATGATCCTCAAGAAATTTCATATTCATATATGCGTAAATTAGCATACAAATGAAGAAGATTTTTGTCAAGGCTTTTCTAAAATTCTCCTGCAAAAGAATTGCAATGGAAAAAAAGGAATGGGCGGAGCTACGGGAAAATCAAGAAGGGAAAATTGTCAGTCCAACCACCAATCTTTGGCGCTGATGCGAGCGTCATAGATCATGCGCGCGACGATGTCGGGGATCTTTCCCACCTCACGCAGAGGGCTCACTTCCTGGAAGGACACCCAGCGAATTTCTTTCACGTCCCCTACCGGGCGTAACTCGCCGGAAATATACCGGGAGAGATACCCGATGAGCACGACCTGTTTTTCAAAATGCGTTTCCGGGTCATAAGAGAGGTAAGCTCCCGTCTGCTGGAGGATCTGCACCTGACATCCCGTCTCCTCAAAAGCTTCTCGCCTGACGCAGTCCTCCAGGGTTTCCCCGGTTTTCAGGGTCCCTCCGGGAATGGTCCAGAGGTCTTTCCAGTAACCTTCATTCTGACGAACGAGCAGGATTTCCTCTTTCCTGACAATGCAGGCGTAGCACACAACTTTAAATTTCTCGTCCTCCATTATTTTCCTCCTGGTCTATTTTAAACCTATCAGCATCTGAGCAGGCAACTGGAAGGGCTTCCCCTCAAACCTTAAAAGCCTGAATTGGCGAAAAATGAAATTCTCATTTGGTTCGTTTACCTCAAGGGATGGTTGTTGAAAGTTACGTCTTGACAATTTCGAACTTTTGTTCGATAATGGCTTCAAGGAGGGAAAAATGGAATTCGTCCACCTGCGCGTGTACTCGGACGGGAGCCTGCTTGACTCCACCTTCACACCGGAGAGGCTCACCTGGAAGGCGCACGAACCCGGGATAAAAGCGCTGGCTTTAACGGACAGGGATTCTCTTCTGCGGACGGTGGATTTCTTCCAGGCCGCCTCCGCATGGGGGGTGCGCCCCATTCTCGGATTGGAGCTCTCCTATTTCCGGAAGGAGCCTTTATTGCATCCTTACACTATCCTGCTTTTTGCGGAAAACGAGAGGGGCTATGAGAACCTGCTTTCTCTCCTGAATTCGGCGCATCTGAAAGCTCAGGAGGGTTTCCCTCCACAGGTTAAGCTGAGTGAGGTCTTAGTTAGAAACGAGGGGCTGTACGCTTTGAGCGGGTGGAAGGAAAGCGAGGCCGGAAAGCTCCTCCTCGAGGAGCGCCTGGAGGAAGCCTCCCGGACCCTCGAGGAGCTGAAAGAGGCTTTTGGGGAACGCCTTTTCCTGGAGCTCCAGTGGCACGGCGAAGAGGAGGAAAGAGGAATTTTAAAGAGGCTCCTTCCCCTGAGCAAGAAATTGGGCATCCCTCCTGCGGCCACCAACGATGTCCACTACCTCCTGCCTTCAGAGGAAAAGCTCTATCAGATCCTGAATTGCATCCGCACCCTGACCCGCCTGGGGGAACCGCATCCAGAAAAAAGGCGGACAAAAAATCGCCACCTGCGCTCGGAAAAGGAAATGGAGATGGCCTTTTCCTTTTATCCTGAGGCTCTGAGTAATACAGTCATCCTCTCGGAGCGGCTCCGGTTTTCCTTTCCCCCTTACAGGCTGCGCCTGCCTCATTCAGGGCGAACCGCTGAGCAGGAAAGCGCCCTCCTGCGCGAACTCTGCCTGACAAAATTGCCTCATTTTTACAGTCATTCCGAGCTGGAGTCTGCCCGCTGGAGGCTCGAATACGAACTCAATCTAATTGAGCGGACGGGGTACACCGGATACTTCCTCCTGGTCTATGACCTCGTCGAGGAAGCCAGAAGGAGGGATATTTACGTCCTGGGCAGGGGGTCGGCCGCTTCCAGCATAGTCTCTTATCTCCTGGGGATCACCTTTGTGGATCCTATAAAGGAGAACCTGCTTTTCGAGCGCTTCCTGAACCCGGCGCGCGTGAACGATCCCCCAGACATTGATCTGGATATCGAAAGGGAGCGCCGCGAGGAATTGATGGATTACGTGCGCCAGAGGTACGGAGAGGACAGGGTAGTCCACGTGGGCGGATTGAACACTTTCCACATCCAGGGAGCCCTGCGCGAAGTAGGAAAGGCGCTGGGAAGGACGAAGGAGGAGATCGACTACTTCCAGGAGAACCTTCGATTCCGGAAAGTGCAGAGCCAGGAGGGGCTCCGGTGGCTGGAGTACGCTCAGGCGCTTGAGGGCTTGATCCATCACGTCACCACGCACCCCTCGGGCTTCATAATCACAAGAAAGCCTGTTTATGAGGAGGTGCCGCTCCTGATGACCCTTGAGGGAGTGAGTACTCAGTACGACATGCGCACCCTTGCCCGCCTCGGTTTCCTGAAAATGGATTTCATCGGCTCAAGGAACCTGAGCATGATCCAGGAGACAAGAAGAATTCTGAACTCTAACTGGCTCAGGGAAATCCCTTTTGAGGATCGCTCCACCTGGGAGATGATCGCCAGAGGGGATACCATCGGATGCTTCCAGTTAGAGAGCCCGGGCATGCGCTCCCTCCTGCGGAAGCTGAAACCAAAGAACATAAGTGACCTCACCGTGGCGCTCTCCCTCTACCGACCGGGCCCCATTCAGGGGGGAATGGTGGATTCTTACATCTGCCGCCACCACGGTATGGAGCCCACTGAATACCTTTACCCTTCGCTTAAACCCATCCTTCAAGAAACGCACGGCGTGGTCCTTTATCAGGAGCAGGTAATGTGCATCGCCTGTGAAATAGGAGGGTTCTCCCTGGCGGAGGCGGACGTCCTGAGGAGGGCCATGAGCGACAAGGACAAGGCGGTGCTGGCCTCCATGAGGGAGCGCTTCCTTCAGGGTGCTCTGGGGAGAGGGGCGACCGCGGAGGTAGCACAGAAGATATACGGCCTCCTGGAGAAGTTTGCAGGATACGGCTTTAACAAGGCCCACAGCGCTTCCTACGCCATCGTGTCCTACCAGACCGCTTATTTAAAGAGAAACTTCCCGCGGGAGTTCTTCAGCGTGCTTCTCTCCACAGAGCAGGGCTATTACCAGCCCTTCGTTTACGCTGAGGAGGCAAGGAGGCTGGGCGTGCCGATCCTGCTCCCGGACATCAACAGAAGTCAGAAGGAGTGCACAGTAGATAATGGTGGCATTCGCCTTGGCCTTTCCTACACCAAGGACCTGGGCCCGAGCCAGATAGAAGGGATAATCGCAAGAAGACCTCAGGGAGGGTTCAGAAGCTTCGAGGAAGCGCTGCGCTTGCTCCACCAGTATTTAGATCGCAAAGCTTTTGAAGCACTGATCAAGGCAGGAGGTATGGACTCCTTTGGCTTAACTCGCCCCACGATGCTTGCGAGCCTCCCCTACCTTCTCCGCCGCTTGAAGGAAAAACCAATTCTCTTGGAGCTCAAGGAGGCGCATCCGGCGTTCCTGCTTCGCCCCCTACCCCTGGAGGAAGAGGCGAAGGAGTCCTGGGAATTCACCGGAGTCTATGCTCCCGCCCATCCCCTTCAGCTCTATAAAGAAAGGCTCAAGCCCTATCTAACCGATGCCAGCCTGCAGGTGAAAGACCTTCCCCGGGGAAGCAAAATCAGAGCGGCCTCACTTTTGACGCTCGCCCGCCTGGAAAAAACGAGAACCGGAAAAAGGATGTGTTTCCTGACGCTGGAGGATCTTAGCGGCCAATGGGAGGCAATACTTTTCCCGGAGGAGCTCTCGCGCTTCGCCCACCTCCTTCGCGTTCGTTCCCTGCTCCTTTTAGAGGGGGAGGTAAACGAGCGCAACGGGGAAAGAAGTCTGGTGATTAAGGATTTGAAATCCTGGGGCCTTCACAAGAAAGAAACGCCTCTTTTGAGCGATAATTATTATGTGCGAAGAATGGGGAGCGTGCTGACAAAATGAAAAGAAGGCGGATTATCCATGTGGACATGGACGCCTTTTTTGCCTCGGTGGAGGAGCTGGACAACCCCTCCCTGAAGGGCAAGCCCGTAATCGTGGGTGGCCATCAAACCAAAAGAGGGGTGGTTTCCTCTGCCAGCTATGCCGCCCGCGCCTATGGTGTGAAAGCAGCCATGCCCCTCTGGCAGGCCAAACAACTCTGCCCTCAGGGCGTTTTCCTTCCTGTCCGGATGCACCGCTACGCCGAGATATCCAGGCAGTTCATAGAGATACTTTTCGATTACACTCCCCTCGTAGAGGCCATGGGGTTCGACGAGGCTTACTTAGACGTCACGGGCTCGGAGCACCTCTTTGGCCCGGCTATAGAAATCGGACGGGAAATTCAGAGAAGGGTGAAGGAGGAAATTGGCCTTTCCTGCTCGGTGGGAATCTCCTACAACAAGTTCCTGGCTAAGATCGCCTCGGGCTGGAAAAAGCCAGGAGGGCTCTTTCAGATATTGGAGAAAGATGCCCTGGAGTTCCTGAACGAGCTCCCCTTAGAGGAGCTTCCTGGAATAGGCCACGCCACAAAGGCTCACCTGGAGCGCATGGGCCTCAGGAAGGTGAGCGACCTGAATCAGGTGCCTTTTGAGGTGCTGGAATCGGAGTTCGGGAAAATAGCGGGGGAACTCTTAGCCTACGCCCAGGGAATTGATGACCGGCCGGTTACCCCGGTTTCAGAGAGAAAGTCCATGGGAGAAGAGTGCACCTTCGCGGAGGATATAAGCGACCCGGAGAAGCTGCTTTCCATACTACTCGAGATGACGGACAGGCTGGCCAGGAGCCTGAGGCAGGAAGGGCTCTGCGCTCAGAGGGTAACGGTGAAAATTCGCTTTCCCAATTTTAAGACCATTACCAGGTCCCTTACCCTCCCCCACCACACGAGCATCAACGATGAAATTTTTCAGGCGGCAAAGGCTCTCTTTTTCAAAGCTCCACCGAAGAGGGTGCGCCTCTTAGGACTGAGCCTTTCGGGACTGGTGAAAGCAGGGGAACTTCCCCTTTTTCCGGAGGACAAAAAGGTGAAGGAGGAATCCCTGGTCAAAGCCATCGACAAAATTCAGGAAAAATACGGCGAAGAAGCCATCAAAAGAGCGCTTCAGGCGAAAGGCGGTGCTCGCAAAAGGAAGCCCTCTTCGGCATAAATCGGCTCCTTTTGCCGGATCCCCAATCAGGACGGAGTGCTCGTTTAGCCCTCCAGCTTTCTATAAACATAGCCTGGGCTACCAAGCTCCATGGGCGCCGTCACCAAAAACCCGATCCCCTGCAAATTGCTCCTAGAATAGTGAGGCCGATTATCGCCAGCCAGAAAAGGAGAGAGTTCCATTTCACCTCCTCGGTCAAGGAGGAACTGGCCCTGAGGGCTTCCAGGGCACTTATCTTTCTATTCACAATCTAAAATCTCAAGAAACCGAACTGGATAGCCCTGATTATCTCCGGAACTACAAGCAGAATCAGGCCCAGGGTAACAATTAGGGAATAAATCAGGGACGCCCCCAGATATTCCAGGAGAAGGTCAATTCTGGAAAAGAGGCCCCTGAACTCGCCCCGGGCACCGTTCACGCTTCAGATTGAAGTTGATCAGGCCAAGTTCGATAATGGCAGACAAAACTCCTGAAAGAACACCGGCAATAGCGGGAATTTGTACCTGGCTGCACCAATTACTGCACCGATTCCCGAAAATGCTCCTGAAAAAAAGTGAGATCCACGAACAGGCCAATATTCGCCCAGACTATCTCTCGACCTTTCCTGATCGCCCCGCCAACGGAAAAACCCTTTATGATTTCCCTACTTTTCCTAATTGGGATCACTTAAAATTCTTTCGTTTTTTCTCAAAAGGTTCAAGGAAAAGGCGAAACTTACTCAGGGGGGAGCCTCATGAAAACCCAGGTTTTTTAGTTCACAAAAGGGTGAAATTTCTTCCGGCCAAGTTGCAAGACCATTTCTTCTCCTGGAAAATTAGAAAAAGCCTTAAGATAAATCCTCTGCAGCTCAATTTCTCAATTTCAAAAACCCGAAATTCTAAACCAATGTCCAGCCCTGGCAATCCCTGCGGCTAATTATGAAGCACTTTAATCGATCGCCCGCGTTCCGGGTTAACACTGAAGCTATGCAAAATTTTCTTCGTAAGGCAATTTAATGAGCATTGTATTTTCCCAGTTTTCAAATGTGAATTTGTCAGATTTGCCCTCTTAGCTGGTAAAATAGTTTTCGTGATGAAGATTCTGGATGACCCGGATCTTTTGAAGAAAAGGGATCCGGGAGGAATGCTCAAGACAACATATGGACTGGCGGAGCAAATCGAGGATGCTCTGAGTCTTCTTCAAAAATCCCCTCCCCTACCCTCCTTTTCTTTTCAGAAAATGGTCTTCTGCGGTACCGGAGGAGGTTCGCGCTCCGCCTTCGATCTGATCCATTCCTATCTCTTTTCCTCCCTTTCCCTTCCCTTTTATCCCCTCCAGGCTTACGAACTTCCAGGGTTCGTGGATGCCGACACCCTGGCGGTCTTAGTCAGCCACTCCGGGAACACCGAGGAGACCGTGAGCGCTTTAGAGAACGCTCTCTATCGCACCAGAAACATCGTGGTTGTCACTGGCGGAGGGGAAATGGAAAATATGGCCCATAAGCACGATCTCTATATGCTCAAGGTTCCTGTGGGGATAGAGGCCCGATCCGCAATCGGCTACCTCTTCTTCGTTTTATTGCACATCCTGGGAAAGCTCCTTCCCACTCTGTATCCCGAGGAGGAGATAGAAGAGGCCATCTGCCACCTGAAAAGGGAGAGGGAGCTAATTCGAGAGGATCAGCCACTCAAAGTAAACCTGGCCAAACAAATTGCGTCCAAACTTGAAAAACGCTTCCCCATGATCTACGGGTTCGCTGGCTTTTCAGATGGAGTGGCCCTCCGTTTCCAGCGTCAGCTTGCGGAAAATGCTAAAATGCTGGCTCACTCAAACCTCATCCCCAACATGCACCACGATGAGATAGTGGGGTACGAGGAGAAAGGCCTCGAGGGAAAGGCGATAGTGGTCCTCATCCGTGATCACTTCGAGGAGAAAAAGATCAGCAAGAGGTTCGAGGTAACGAAGGAGGTCTTGGAGGAGAAGGGCTTCCCGGTTTTAGAGGTGTACCCGCAGAATAAAGGATCTAAGTTAGCGCGCATGTTCTCGCTGGTTCAGCTCATCGACTACGCTTCCATCTACCTTGCGCTCTTAAGGGGGTTCAACCCGCGCGAGGTCTTCATTATCAAACTGCTCAAGCAGAAGATGAGGGAATGAGAACGGGAATTGGCGTAGACCTCGGAGGGACTAAGATCCTCGGCATTATCATGCGGGAGGACGGGGAGATTCTCCAGAGGGCAGAAGGGCAGACCGGTGATCCTTCCTCAGAAAAAGAAGTCCTGAAAAGCCTCTTTGCGGTGATCGAAAGCCTGCTCAGGCAGGGATCGGCTTCTTCCATTGGCATCGGCTGCGCCGGTCCCGATGATTTTGAAAAGCAGATCGTGGTCACCTCGCCGAACCTGCCCTTCATCAAAAATTACCCTCTGAAAAAGTTGGTGGAGGAGCGCTTCGGCATCCCCACGCTGGTGGACAACGATGTGAAAACCGCAGCCCTGGGAGAGCTTATCTTTGGCGAGGGAAAGAGTCTGCAGCCTTTTTTCTTCATCACTCTGGGAACGGGCATCGGCGGGGCTCTGGTCTCGGAAGACAGAATCTTTCGGGGAATTTCCAATATGGCAGGGGAAATCGGACATGTAGTGCTTAATTTAGAGAGCAAGGAAAGGTGTGGTTGTGGGAAATACGGTTGCTTCGAGATCCTCGCCTCCGGAATCGCCGTCCGCCGCTATACCCTCCGCAGCCTGGAATCAGGAGCTTGCTCTGTCCTCCAGGGTACACCTGCGGAAAAGATAGATGCCAGATTAATTGCGGAAAAGGCCAGGGAGGGCGACAAAATTGCCAGGCAGGCTTATCATCAAGCAGCTTACTGGATCGGTGTGGCTTTTTCCTGTCTGGTTCAGCTTCTCAACCCTCGTGCCATCATCATCGGGGGAGGAATGAGCGAAGCCTGGGACCTGATGGAAGATAGGGTCCTGGAAGTTCTCTACACTTTAACTATGGAATATCCCCTGAAGCATCTGGAAATCCGCCGGTCCCTTCTGGGAAACATGGCAGGAGTAATGGGCGCCGCTTTTCTGGGCTTAATGGGCATTAAGGCTTAAGGGGCCCTCTTCAAAGTGGGCCTTATTTTTTAAAAGAGAGTGGTTAAGGAGGGTCACAAGAATGGGTTTTTTTGATCATTTGGGGCTGAGCGAGGTCTATTCCTTCAAGAGGAACATCATCTGGACATTCGTTATTTTGCTTTTAATGTCTGTCATCCTTCTCGCCGATCAGAACGTGATGTCCCCCAATATTCAGGCTATCGAGGACGAATTCAGGATCACGGACAGGGAAATCGGACTGGTGGGGTCAGCTTTCACCCTGGTGGCCGCCATCATCACCCTGCTCTGGGGATACCTTTCGGACAAGTTTTCCCGGAAGTGGCTGCTCGTGGGAGCTGTGCTCGTGGGGGAAATACCCTGTTTTCTTACCGGCTTCGCCCAAAACTACTCCCAACTTCTCGTTTTAAGGATACTGACCGGAATCGGCATCGGAGGGATGGTCCCCGTGACCTTCTCCCTCTTGGGCGACCTCTTCACGGACAGGCAGCGCTCCACGGCCCAGGCCTGGTACCAGGCGATTTCCGCCGTGGGAATCCTTCTGGGCATGATCGTCGCAGGATTTCTGGGCCCGGCTCTGGGCTGGAGGATTCCCTTCATAGTGGTATCCGCACCCAACTTCATCTTCATCCTGATGCTGATTTTCATGGGAGGTGAACCAAAAAGAGGGAGCGGGGAGCAGGAAATCAAGGACCTTCTCCTCTCGGGAAAGGAGTACAGGGTCAGGCTTCAGATTAAGGACTACATCAATTTAGTGAAGATACCATCCAACATCTGGCTCTTCCTTCAGGGCATACCGGGAACAGTGGCCTGGGGCATCCTTCCTTTCTATCTGATCACCTTTTACCAGAGGCACAAGGGTTACTCTGTGGAGCTGGCCACGATCCTTCTCCTCGTTTTGGGGCTGGGCACGATCGTGGGGAAATTGTTTGGAGGAATAATCGGGAACAAGCTTTATCTGAAAAGCAGGAAGCTCCTCCCGATTTTCAACGGGGTTACCACCCTGATCGGTATAATTCCCATACTGGTCACCCTCTCCTGGCCTGCACCTCAGAACCCCGATATCGTTTCCATTATTCCTCCTGCTCTTTTCGGCTTCCTGGGAGCATCAATCATCGCCATTGCCGGTCCCAACGTCCAGGCCATGCTTATGAACGTCAACCCTCCGGAATACAGAGGGGCCATTTCTTCCATCTTTAACTTAACAGATTCCATTGGCGCGGGATTCGGTCCCTTCATTGGCGGCCTCCTTTCTACGGCGAGAAACCTGGATTTCGCTATGAAGACCTCCGCTTTATTCTGGATACCCTGTGGCCTGCTCTTCTTCATTTTGATCAAATACCTGCCTCGGGACACCGAGAAACTGCGCCGTCAGATGCTGGAAGTACGTCGGGAAATGGAGCAACCCAATGCCCGTAACCCTGGCCTATAAAGGCGCCAAGGCGGTTTTTGAGAATCGAGAGATCCCCTTCAGGGATTCTCTGGAACAGGACGAACTGAAGATCCAGCTTTCCTTCGGGGAGACAATCAAAGGGACGGTCTGGGCAGAAAAAGAAATCTTCCTGGAGAGAATAGAGCTGGAATTTGAAATCCAGGGGGACTTTGTCTTCTTCAAGAATGGCTTTCAATCCTGGTCTCCATCAGGAGAGATCAGGGGAGAACCTCCCCGTCCTCGCGTTCTGATCAAGGCCCTGACCCTTCACTGGGACGATCCCGGGTATTTAAATGAGGTCCCCTACTTCCAAAAATCCCACTTTCTGACCTATCTGCGCTCGGGCCAGCAGATTCTTTTCCTTGAGGCCAGGGACCTCCCCATTCCCTTGGTACACTTTATGGTGGAAAGAGGGACTCTAAAGGTGATATCGGAAATCAGGAGGCTAACCCCCAACGTTTTCGCCTTTCTGGATTTAAAAGTGGAGGAGCTTCCCGGTCTCCTTCTAAATCAGGAAAAACCCGAGCGCGTCTTCGGCTGGACCAGCTGGTATTACTACTACGAAAGGGTCAAACCCGAGGATGTACTCCTCAATTTAAAGCTCTCTTCCCGCTTCCCCTTTCCTCTCACCTACTTTCAGATAGATGACGGCTGGGAGGAGTCCATCGGGGACTGGCAGGAGAACCGTAAATTCAAGGGGTGGCTGGGGATCATAGTTGAGAGAATCCGTGAGCGGGGTATAAATCCGGGAATCTGGCTTGCCCCTTTTGCTGTGGAAAAGAAGAGCCGCATTTTTAATAACAAAGACTGGCTTTTGAAGGACGAGCGAGGAAAACCTGTAGTGGCCGGATTTAACCCGGCCTGGCGGGGCCATTTTTACGCTTTAGATCCCACTCATCCAGAAGTAGAGGAGTATCTCTCGGAGCGAGTATTTTTCCTCAGGGAGATAGGCTTTGAGCTCTTTAAATTTGACTACCTCTATACTCTGGCCCTGGATGGAAAAAGGTACGCAGGCAGTATTTCCCGTCGCGAGGCCATTGAGCGGGGGATGAAAATCTTAAAGAAGGCGGTGGAGGGAGGCAAAATTTTAGCCTGTGGAGCGCCCCTTCTTCTTTCCCCATTCTGCAATTTCCTGCGCATCGGTCCCGATACGAGCGGAAAATGGGAGGACAAGCTGGTGAAAATAGCAGGACATCTGGGTGGGGTGGAGGCGCGAAACTGCATTCAGAATACTCTGGCTCGCTTCTTCCTCGATGGAAAATTCTGGCTTTCCGATCCCGATGTGCTCATTTTAAGAAAGTGTGCCCTGGATGAAATCCAGCAGCGCACCCTGATTTTCACTAACTTTTTCCTCTCCCGCTTTCACTTTTACTCGGATCCTTTAAACATCGTTCCGCCCGAAAACCTCGGCCTTTTGGAGGAGCTGAAGCGCTTCCAGGCCTTCCGCCTGCTTGAGGGCACTCCAGGGGAAGTTTTTCAATTCCGGGGGGAGACAGCAAAGGAAGAGGTAGTGGGGTTTATGAATTTGACGGAAGCAAAAAGGGACCTGAAGGTGGAGGAAGGGTTCGCCGAATTCTTGAAGCCCAGGGAGGACCTGACCCTCCTTCCTCACGAAACGAGAGTCTTCACCCGCAGGAAAGCTGGTGAGGGGAATTGATTCTCTCCATCACCCTGAATCTGGCCGTGGATAAGGTGGCTACAGCGGAAAGGCTGGAATGTGGGCGGGAGAACAGAATCGAGGTAAAAACCCGCCTTCCCGGGGGAAAAGGGGTGAATGTAGCCCGGGCCCTGAATTGTGCAGGGATGGAAGTTTCAGTTAGCGGGTTTGCGGGAGGAAAAAACGGAGAGTACATCCAGGAAGGACTGCTCGCTGAAGGAATCAACCCTTTCCTTTTTCCTATCGAGGAAGAAAGCAGGGTCTGCCTGATTCTGGTGGAAAAGGATGGCCGGGTGACGGAGATTTACGAAAAGGGACCTTTAATTCCGGAGAACGCCCAGGTGGGTTTTCTGAACTACATCAAGGAGGTGGGGAGGGGCTTTTCCTGGGTATCCATTTCCGGAAGCCTCCCTCCCGGTTTTGCCGCGGATTACTACAGCAAGCTCTTGAGGAAGCTGAAGGGAAAGATTTTTCTGGATTTTCACGGGTCGGCCATGCTTTCGGCCCTCAAGAAAGGGGCCTTCCTTTTGAAAGTCAATCAGCGGGAATTTACCCGCACCTTCCAGGTGGAAGAGGGGAAGATCCCTTCTGTCATGTGCCGCCTGCTTGAGAAGTTCCCTCTGAAGTATTTGGTGGTCACTTTGGGCGGCAAAGGGACCCTGGGCGCGGAGAAGGGGAAAGTATACAGGGCCGGCGTCACTTTCCAGCCCAACGTGGTCTGCCCCGTGGGAGCAGGAGATGCTTTTATGGCGGGCCTGATCTATTCGTTCTTCAAAGGAGAGGACTTCAAGCAGGCGCTCAAAAGGGGAGTGTCCTTCTCCGTTTCCAATTTGGGCTTCTGGGAAGGAGGAAGGGTGGATCTACAGTATGCGGAAAGGATTTTAAAAAAAGTGAAACTGGAGGAAACCTGAGGAGGATAAAATGAGCAATTTTCTCTGGGGAACGGCTACGGCCGCCCATCAAGTAGAAGGGGGCAATTATTACAATGATTGGTGGCTCTGGGAGAAAAAGGGGCGAATTAAAACCGGGGATTCCTCCGATCCGGCCTGCGATCACTATAACCTTTTCCGAGAAGACTTCCAGCTGATCAAGTTTTTAAGCAACAACGCCTATCGCTTCTCCGTGGAATGGTCGCGCATCGAGAAGGAGGAGGGCAAATTCGACAACAAGGAGATCGAGCATTACGTGGAGATGCTCCAGGAGCTCAAGCGGCTGCACATCGAACCTGTCCTCACTCTGCACCACTTCACTATCCCCATCTGGCTTTCAGAAATGGGGGGAGCGGAAAACGAGAAGTTTCCCTTCTATTTTCAGCGCTTCGTAAAGACGGTAGTCCCTGCCTTTAAGGACTACGTGCGCTACTGGATCACGATCAACGAGCCCGTGGTCCTGGCAGTCTTAGGATATCTCTTCGGGGAATGGCCTCCGGGGGTGAAGAGTTTTGGCAGGATGGCGAAGGTGGGAAGGAACCTCCTTTTCGCTCACCGGGATGCCTATTTGGCGATAAAAGAGCAGTCCTCCTCAGCGTTCGTCTCCATCGCCCACAACATGCAGAACTTCTACCCCTCCTCTTTCTGGAATCCAGTGGACGCTCTTCTCGCAAAGACCGTGGACCGCTATTACGACTTCTCCTTCCTGGAAACGCTGATCGATGGCCGGATCAGGAGGCCATTTGGAAAAGGAGAAGGGGACTCCTCCCTTCAAGGGACATTGGACTACATCGGCTTGAACTATTACACCCGCGCTTTCCTGCATTTTGGGTTAAAGGGATTCCAGGAGGTGAAGAAGGAGGTCCCTCGCAACGACTTCGGCTGGGAGGTCTACCCTCAAGGGATCTACGAGATCTTGATGCGCCTCAAGCCCCTGGAAAAGAAAATCATGATTACGGAAAGCGGCACTGCGGACAGAGAGGATAAAATCAGGCCGCAGTACCTGAAGGACATTATTTCCTACATGAAGAAGGCGGCGGAGGAGGGAGTGGAAATCATCGGCTACATGCATTGGTCCTTAATGGACAACTTCGAGTGGCTCGAGGGTTATTCCATGCGCTTCGGGCTTTTTGAGGTGGACTTCAAAACTCAGGAGCGCAAACCCCGCCAGAGCGCCTACGTTTATCGGGAGATCTGTCAGAACAAAAAATAGGGACAGTCCCTATTTTTTTCCCTATTTTTCTAACCTGACCAAGACGAAAATTCACGAGGAGGGCATAATGAAAAAGCCGCAAGGAATGGCAAATTTTCTCATCATCTGGGTGGGCCAGGTTTTCTCCCTTTTAGGAACAGCCATGTCCGGCTTCGCTTTGACCATCTGGGCCTGGACGGCTACCGGTAAGGCCACCTCCCTCGCTTTAGTGGGATTTTTCAGCTTCTTTCCCATGATCGTCGCCAGTCCCTTTGCCGGGGCTTTAGTGGACCGCTGGAACAGAAAGCTGACCATGATGCTTTCCGACATCGCCTCCGGTTGCATGACGGTGGTCGTTCTTTTCCTCTACCTCACCGGAAAGCTGCAAATCTGGCATCTTTTTATCACCGGAGCGATCTCGGGCATCTTCCAGGCTTTCCAGTGGCCGGCCTATTCCGCGGCCATTACCCTCCTCATTCCCAAAGAGCAGTACGGCAGAGCAGCAGGGATGATGTCGGTGGCGGAATCGGGCTCAGGAATCCTCGCCCCGATCATGGCCGCGGCCCTTCTGGGCTTCATCGGTATCACCGGAGTTCTGGCCATCGACCTCGTCACTCTGATCATGGCGGTTTCCGCACTCCTCATCGCCCGCGTTCCTCAGCCTCCATGCACGGAAGCCGGACTTGAGGCCCAGGGAAGCTTATTTAAAGAAGCGGGCTACGGCTTCCGCTACATTTTTTCTCGGCCTCCACTTCTGGGACTTCAGCTTGTGTTCCTTATGGGAAACCTCCTGGCCGCTATTGGAGGCACGGTAGTTGCCCCCAGAATTCTGGCTCAGACCGGGAACAACGCCACTATCCTTGGTACAGTGCAATCCGTGGCGGGAATTGGGGGCGTGTTGGGAGGGGTACTCATGAGCATCTGGGGCGGCTTCAAGAGGAAAATTCACGGGGTGCTCACGGGCTGGATTCTCTCCTTTGTTTTCCTAAGTGTATCTTTTGGCCTGGCTCAGACCCCACTCCTCTGGGCTGTGTCATCTTTTTTAGGGAGCATGCTCATTCCCATAGTTAATGCCTCTAACCAGGCCATCTGGCAGACCAAAATTCCCCCGGACATTCAAGGCAGAGTCTTCTCTGTGAGGCGTCTGATTGCCCAGTTATCCGCTCCCATCTCCATGCTCATGGCTGGACCGCTTGCGGACAAAATCTTTGAGCCCCTGATGAGATCCCAGAACACCCTCTCCAGCCTCTTTTCTCCCGTCTTTGGCATTGGTGCTGGAAGGGGCATGGCCTTGATGATTTTCTTTGTCGGACTGTTGGGAATCCTCATGGCCGCGTCCAGTTATCTGATTAAGTCCGTCCGGGACGTGGAGCTCCTCATCCCTGATTACGATGCCTACCTGAAGACAAAGGCTCAAGAGGAGACAGTGCCAACTTCCGCTTTCAAGTAGTAAAATAAGGGGGTGGTACTGAGCTTAATCCTTTTGGCGACAGCCATTGATTCCCTGGTCTCTCTGGTGGGAGCTACGACGCTCCTTTTGGGTCAAAAAAGGGGGATAGTTGTTTTTGGCCTCGTGAATCTGGCCACCGGTGCTCTGATCGGAGCCGCTTTTTTTCACCTCATTCCGGAGTCCTGGGAAAAGAGTTCCCTTTCCCCTTATTTCCTTGTCCTGGGCATCCTGCTCTTCTTCGTTTTAGAAAAATTTCTCTACTGGAGGCACTGTCACAGCGGGGAGGAATGTAAAGTGCACGTGGAGGCTTTTTCCTACCTGAACCTGATCGGGGATGGAGTACACAATTTCTTAGATGGTGTGGTGATTGCCGGAGCCTTTTTGGCCGGCCCTGCTCTGGGATGGGCCACCACGCTGGCGGTGGTCCTGCACGAGGTTCCTCAGGAGTTAGGGGATTTTGCCATCCTCATTCACGGGGGATTCACCCCTAAGAGAGCCCTCTTTTACAACCTCTTAAGCCAGATGACCTGCATTTTAGGAGGGGTGCTGACCTATTTTCTGGGAGAAGCGCTCAACAATCTGGAGCCCTTCATCCTTTCCTTCGCCGCGGGCGGCTTTCTCTACATTGCGCTTGTGGACCTTCTGCCGGAGATGCGCCACAGTACCGGACTAAAGAGCGCCCTCATGGAGATCCTGCTTCTTTTAGCTGGCATTCTTCTCATGTGGGGCCTGAAAATGGCGGTGAGGATCTGATAATGAGAACTTTAATTTGGGGAGCCGGCCCAGTGGGGCTGTATCTGGGCGTCTGCCTTAAAGAGGCTGGAGTGGAAGTTCATTTTTTGGGCAGAAGGCGCATTCTGGAGCCGTTAAAGGACGGCTTTATCCTGGAGGAAAAGAGCAAGAGACAAGAAGTACAAGGGATTGAAGCGTTCTTCGATTTAGAGGAGGTGCGCGGGAATTCCTACGATTGGGCCATCATCGCCTTCAAGTCCCACCACAATCTGGCAGTGGCTCCTCAGCTTTCCACCGTTCAGGCTAAAAAAATTCTGGTCGTGCAGAACGGCGTGGGAAACGAGGAATTCTTCGAGAACTATCACCCCCATGTGGCCTCGGCAGCCTTTACCAAGGTGGCCCACATCAAGGGCGGCGTCCTGAAGGTCTCAAAAGGAGGGCTGGGGTTGGCTCCGGAGAAGAAGGTAGGGGACATAGCGCCAATTTTTGCAATAAGAATCGAGGTCAGAGTCTTTGCCGATTACCGTTCCATGAAGTGGAGCAAGCTGCTTTTGAACATCCTGGCAAGCCCCATCGCCTGCGTTTTGAACCTGCCCCCTCAGGATTACATGAAAGAGAAAAAAGGGATCAAACTGGAAAAGGCTCTTTTCTCTGAGTACCTGCGCCTGATCAAGAGGATGAAAATGCCCCTGGTGAGCCTCCCCGGGTATCCGGTGAAGCTCCTGCCTCTTCTTCCCTATCTACCGGCCGGGATTTTCCGCCGCATCTCAAAAGCGCGCGGGGAGAAACTCCCTTCCCTGCTTGCGGATTCCCGGGAGGGGAGACCACTCGAGATCAAGGCGCTCCTCCTGAACCCTTTAAAGGAAGCAGAGAAGCTCAATTACTCCATGCCCCTCGCTTCCCTGATTTACAAAAAATTAGAGGGAGGTCAGAGCGCTACCCTGGACTCCCTCTGGAGTGAGTACCTGAAATCCCTTCAGGGGAGCTTTTCCGGTTCCGGATAGCCCTCGGCGTTTTCCACCGTCACCTTGAGCATTTTGTCCCCTATCTTAATTTTCTTCACCACGTCCATGCCCTCGATCACCTGGCCGAAGACCGTGTACTTCCCATCCAGGGATGGTTGGGGAGCAAGGCAGATGTAGAACTGGGAGCCGGCGGAGTCAGGGTCATCGGATCTGGCCATGGCCAGGGTCCCTTCCAGGTGCTTACGAGAGTTGAACTCCGCCTTGATATGGTAACCCGGGCCACCTGTGCCGTTGCCGTTGGGGTCTCCCCCTTGGATCACGAAGTCCGGCTCCACCCTGTGAAAGGTTAATCCATCATAGAAGCCCTTTTTAGCGAGGTAGATGAAATTAGCCACAGTGTTGGGAGCGGAATCAGGGAACATCTGGAACTTGATCGTTCCCTTTTCGGTCTTGATGATTGCCAGGGGCGAGTTCCCGGAGGTGGAGGTCTGAGTGGTGGAAGTTAAAGTGGCAGTGGGAGTAGAGGGAGAGGGAAAGGGAACAGGGGTTTGGGTGGGGTTCATCCCCGGTTCGTGGCAGCCTACTAAAAGAAACGGGAGCGAACAAAGGGACAAAAGGAAGAGGATCATCACGGTAGATCTCAGCATTTTCATCCCTCCAGTTTTTTCCTCAGTTTAATTATAAGTTCCGCTTTCAAAGATTGGTCCGCCAACCAGCGCTTAAGCTCCTGCCAGATAAGCGGACAGTCCTCCTTTGAAGAATATCCCAGGATCTCCCTGATTGCCAGGTCGAGCCGCTTTTTGTTCTCCTTCGTTTCCGAAAGCCGAATCTCCTCCATCAACCCCTTTAAATGTCTAATGTAGCAGGACACATTACCCCTCCTCTCCGCGATATTTTCCTCAATCTTTACACATTCTTCAAATTTGTTTTACGGAGATTTTAAATAATTAGAGGAGAATGACTCCAGAAAGGAGGGAATGAAAATGAGAAAAATAGTAATGGGAATTCTCATTGCCGGGTTGGTGCTCTCCCTGGGAGTAGGACTGACCTGGGCTGCCAACAACAGTCAATCGTCCACCACCAACACCCAGACCGCGACCACCATCCAACAGGAAACGAGCACGGACACGCTGAATTGCCCCGATTTCTACGGCAGAGCCATGAGACACATGGGGCAAAAGGCAGCGAACTTTGAGGAGAGAGCAGCGAATTTAGAGGAGAGAGCAGCGAACCTGCGTGAGAAAATGCTCTCCAATTTAAAGGAAAAATTAGGACTGACCGATGATCAGGTCTCTCAGATCCAGGCAGCGCTGGATTCCTCGAGTGAAACCGTAAAGAATCTTCAGGATCAGCTTAAGACCGCCCAGCAGGACCTCAGGGACGCCCTTCTGGCCAATCCCACCGACAACCTGAAGCTGGCCCAAGCACAGGAAAAAATCTCCTCCCTGGAGAAACAACTTCTGGATAACCGCGTGCAAACAGCCCTGAAAATCAAGGAAATCGTCGGAGCAGATAAGTTTTCAGAATTCTCCCCCTTCCTTCTCAGACCTCAGCCCCCTAAACCTTAAGCTTCCTATTCAACCCCCTCTGTTAAGGACGGCCTCTCGAAGAGGCCGTCCTTTTATTTTCACCCTGTTGCTCGTTTATAATTTGGTATCAAATTGAGAAGGGATGAGCGATAAAATGACAATTGTTCCTGCGGACGTCCTTTTTTCTTTTGCCAGGGGCGTTTTTGTAAAATTGGGAGTTCAGAAAGAGGATGCCGATATCGCTTGTAATGTCCTGATTCAGGCGGATTTAAGGGGGATTAACTCTCACGGCATAGCTCGCCTCAAGCGCTACTACGAGGGGCTGAAAAGGGGATTCATCAAGCCAGGGGCGGAAATCAAAATCCTGCGGGAAACCCCTGTCACTGCCACCCTGGACGGAGGCTCCGGCCTCGGTCAGGTGGTTTCGGTCCGCTCCATGGAGCTGGCCATAAAAAAGGCCCAGGAAAGCTACGTGGGGTTTGTGGCTGTCCGCAACACTAATCATTTTGGAATCGCCGGATACTACGCCATGATGGCTTTGAAAGAGGACATGATTGGCATCTGCACCACAAACTCCGAGGTGTGCGTGGTCCCTACCTTTGGCACGCAGGCGATGTTGGGAACCAACCCCATCAGCATCGCCATTCCTACTTCAAAGGAGCCTCCTTTCGTCCTGGACATGGCCACAAGCACAGTCCCCGTGGGGAAACTTGAGGTTTACAGCCGAATTCGGAAGCCGATACCGGAGGGATGGGCCGTTGACGAGAGCGGGGAGCCCGCCGCTGATCCAGCACAGGTAATCACAAACATTTACGGCCACAAAGGGGGAGGCCTCCTGCCCCTGGGAGGTTCGGAGGAGGAGTTCGGAGGCCACAAGGGGTACGGGTTGGCCCTGGCCGTGGAGGTTTTCAGCGCCCTCCTTTCGGGAGCACTATATTCTGACCTGGTTTATCCCGTGGACTCTCAGGGGAACCCTCTTTCTCCTAACATTGGGCATTTCTTCGGGGCGATGCGCCTCGACGCCTTCCGTGACCCGGAGGAATTCAAAAGGGACATGGCAGACCTTATCGGGCGCCTCAAAAATTCCCCTAAAAGGAAAGGACAGGAAAGGATCTACGTCCACGGGGAAAAAGAGTGGGAGATGCACCAGAGGAGGAAAATAGAGGGCATTCCTCTCGTGGATAAAGTAGTGCGCGACCTCAAGACAATAGCTTGCGACCTGGAATTAGGATTGCCCTTTTGATCATTGCGCCTGGGAAAAGCCAGGAGCCCTTTACAATTATTGTTTGTACCCGAACTTCCTGAGCAGCTCCTTCCTCTCCCTAATTTCCTCCTCGCCCTCAATTCCCTTGGTCTTGAACCCGTCAATCACGCCGAGGATCCCTCTCCCCTGCTCGTTTTCCGCCAGGACGATGGTCACCGGGTTAGCGGTCGCACAATAGATCAGGCAGACCTCAGGGACCATTTTGATGGCGTTGAGGACGTTTACAGGATAAGCCTCTTTGAGGAAGACAATGAAGGAGTGCCCGGCACCGATCCTGAAAGCGTTGTTTCTGGCCAGCTCGATGAGCTCAGCGTCGTTTCCCGTCCAGCGAATCAGGCAGGGGCCGGAGGACTCGCAGAAAGCGAGTCCGAATTTAATGTGAGGGGAAGAGTTGACCAGGACCTCGTAGAGATCCTCCACGGTCTTGATGAAATGAGATTGGCCCAAAATGAAGTTCAGGCCTTCCGGGTTTTCCACGGACAAAGAGATAATCTCCATCTGGAATCCATCCTCCTTTTCGTTCTCGCCTTCTATTCTCTAAAAGTATCTGCCTCGAGGCAAGCGGGGCAAACAAACAACCTCATACCCTTTCTTGTCGGGTAAAGGGGTTGCTTTCCGGCTTCCGTATTCAACCGGCATTGATTTTTGCTGCTCTTATTATCACAATAGGCATAAAAGAGGAGGACCAAGGTGAGGCTGAGGGTGATCCGCTTTGCAGCAAAAGTCGACAGTCTTAAACGAGCTTACAGGTTCTACAAAAACGTTTTTGGCTGGAAACTCAGAAGGGCATGAATCTGAGCCAGCGCTGTATCCTCGGGATTGGCCCCCTTCTTCCTCACCTGATACCGATGGAACACTCCGGTGTCCTTCAGCTGAACTCACGATAAGCGCCTTCAATAAGGACGCCTTTAAAAGGAGAGACAGATGAGCTACACGGTGATATTAACAACCGCTCCCTCCAGGGAAGAGGCAATCAGACTGGCGGAGGACCTTGTGGAGAAAAAGCTGGCTGCCTGCGCTCAGGTGCTGGGGCCTATGACAAGCGTCTTCTTCTGGCAGGGGAAAAAGGAGAGCGCTTCGGAATGGCTTTGCCTTATAAAGACCAGAAAAGCACTGTTTTCAAGCCTGGAGAAAGAAATAAAGAAACTCCATCCCTACAGCGTTCCCCAGATTGTCGCTTTGCCCATTGAAGCGGGGAGCAGGGAATACCTTTCCTGGGTGGAAGAGACTCTATCCCAAAAATAGTAAAGGAGACGGGGTAAAGGAGAAGACGTCATGCTTAGAGTGCGCACTGCCACGGAGGCCAAGAAAAAATTTATGGGGCTCCTCGATGAGGCCAGCGAGAATCCCATTCTGATTACCAGAAAAGGGCAGCCCTCGGTGGTGATTATGAACGCTGAGCTTTACGAGTCGATAATGGAAACGATTAAATTCTATGCCTATCCCGAAATCGCCGAGGCCTTAAAGAAATGGAGCGCATAAAAGTCGAAGAGGTGGAAATCGCCTTCACCTCTGAGGGAATCAGGGGAAGGAAAGTTAGAAAAACTTACTTTTTCCCTTATCGAAGGTATGTCGAGGCTCCCTTCTTCACCCTGCTTGTGCTCGCAGGAAGGGAAAAGGAAGAAAGCGCTTTAATGGGCATCGTGGAGAAGTACACCCTGCCAGTAATCCGGGAAATAATAGCCGTTGTCGGCAAGGAAATCGACTGGAGAAAATTCCAGAAATGGTCCCACCTGAAAGTGGTTTATTCCGCAAAGCCCGAGGACGTCATCCTCACTTCCCTGAAGGACGGGCTGAGAGTGTTGAGCCCCAGATCACAGGCGGTTATTTTGTGCCTGGCCAACAGGCCCATTCTGGAAAGCGATAAGCTGGAAAAGCTGATAAAGGCCTCCTTAAAAGAGGAAAGGGACATAGTGGTCCCGCTGATAGGCGGGGAGCCCTCTCACCCCATCATTATCCCCAGGCGCACAGCGCTCGAGATGCTGAAGACGCGGAAGGAGATGGGCATTCCTTATTTCGGTAAAAGATGGAGGAAAGAGGTGCCCTGCGATTAGAGTGAGCCTAACGGCAAAGGCGCTCTTAATCATTCTTTCCTCCCTTGTTTTAGCAGGGTTCCTCTGGGTCTCGGTAGTTTTCTTGCCTTTTTCCAGTTTCCTCATTCTGACTTACTCCATCTTCGGGGTCCTGTTAATAAGCGCAGCTTTTATCGGGCCGCAAGTTGCAGGAAAGCCGCGGTCATTATCTCTCTGGGAAGCTCTTCTGTTATTTCTAATAATAATGGCCATTCGCCTCTTTTCCTACGCGGAGTCGGGACTGCTCCTGGAAAAAATTCCCATGGTGCTTGTGGTGCTTTTCTGGGCCTTTTCCATCAAGGGGTGGAGAGCTTCCCAGATCGGGCTTACCCTCAAAAAACTTCCCTTACAGCTCTTTTTAGGTCTGGGTTTTGCTGTTCTTTACTGGATCCTCTACCAGGCCACTTTCGCCCTTTATACCGCCACTTCCTCCGGGATTTCCGCCATTCATTTTTTCAGCTACCCGCAGGGGGTTCCTCCGGGAATATCCCTTGATCCTGTCTCCTTCCTCCTGGTTCTCTTTTTCTATTCCAATTTTGCCGAAGAGCTCTTCTTCAGGGGATTTCTGCTTAAGGAAGCCTTGCAAGGGAGAAGGCATTTTTTATTACTCTTCCTTTTTCAGGCCCTGCTCTTCGGTTTTTACCACGTGAACTACGCCCTATTTCCCGTAGAGGGCGGTGGAATAGACTGGCCTTTTCTGGGATTCTATGTGGCCTGGACCTTCCTTTTTGGGATCGGCTTCGCCTTCGCTTACCTGATTTCCAGAAGCGTCCTCTCCAACACTATCCTGCATGTCCTGGCAAACGTGATGCAGAGCAACTGGCTTTTCCTCTTTCTCCCTTCCTCTTCAGGCAAAGCCGCTAGTTCCCCGGTGGATGCGGCGCTCGTTTTCAGAGAGTCGATCGTCAGGCCGGCTTTGGTTATCAACGCCCTGATTTTCGCTACGGTCCTGGGAGGAATCTGGGTTTTCTTTAAAAGAAAGTCACGAGTCAGGGCAGCTCCCGGAATGAACCTTTCCTCTGGCCAGGGAAGCGAAGATTCCAGCCAATGAGAGGATAGCAAAAATTACGAAGGCCACTTTGAAGCTCGTCATGAAAGCAGGAGGATTTTCTGAGACCTGGGATGTGCCCAGGTAAATGGAGAATAGAAAGGATACCGCCGCCATGGAAAAAGACTGTCCCAGGAGGCGGGCCGTCCCCAGAGTGGATGAGGCAATGCCATACTGGTTTCTCTCCACCGCGCCCATCACGGCGTTAGTGTTGGGAGCAGCGAAAAGGGCAAAGCCAAAGCCCAGAAGGGCGAGGTTGAGAATCAAAAGCCAGAGAGGGCTTCCCTTCTCTAAAAAAGCGAAAACGAAAAGCGAGAGGCTGGAAGCCCCCATGCCAGCCGAGGCAATAAGCCGGGGTTCAAGGCGGTCGGAGAGCTTTCCTGATATGGGGGAAAATAGGGCCTGAATGAGAGGCTGGGCCAATAAAATCAGGCCGGAAAGCTGCGGGGAGAAACCGCGCACCACCTGAAGGTAGAGGGAAACCAGGACCGCAGTGGAGTTGGTGGCGGTGTAGTTGATCAGGGCCGCCAGGTTGGAGAAGGCGAAAGTTACATTTCTTTTAAAAAGGCGCACCTCGATCAAGGGAAAGGGGGAACGGGACTCCTTGAAAATAAAACCTATTAGAAGCGCCATCCCGAGGGCAGCAAGGATAAGATTCCCCCAGTTGAGGGTACTCGAGAAGCCGTAAATTAGAAGCGCAATGGAAACGCTGTAAAGAATGGCTCCCAGGGAATCATATTTTTCCTTTCCCGCGCCTGCCCAGTCAGCTTTCCTGAGCCAGATTACTTCCCAAAGAAAGCTCAACGCTCCCACGATTGCCACCAGGTAAAAAATAGTCCGCCACCCGAACTGTGTGAGCATGCCTCCCAGGACAGGTCCCAGGGAAAGCCCCAGGTAAACGGAGGCCGTGTTTATCCCCAGGGCTGTTCCTCTTTTTCCGGGAGGGAAAGCCGAGGTGAGAATCGCCATGTTGGTGGCGAAGATCATCCCCCCTCCTAACCCCTGGAAAACCCTCCATGTCAAAAGCAAATAGAAGGAGTTAGAGAGCGCACACAGGAAAGAGGCCAGAGCGTAAATCAGGGTCCCGGCAAGGAAGATGCGCTTCAGGCCAAGGATGTCGCCGAGTCTCCCGAAGGGCAGAATAAAGGCAGCAGTGGAGAGGATGAACCCGGTCACAACCCAGGTAAGAAGAGAGGCTGGAACGTGGAATTCCGATTCTATGGCAGGCAGGGCAAGATTCAGAGCAGAAGCCATAAAGGCAGTAAGGAAGGAGGTCAAAACACAAACTATGAGGACGACCGTGGTCAGGGAATTTTTCATGCCTTAATGAATATCAGAAGTGCTCAGGAGTTCGCAACCCCAGAAGGCAAGAAATCTCATTGAGCTCCCCGCTCCAGTCATCAGGAACGAGGATCAAGTGGTTGGCCAGCGAAAGCTTTTTCAGCCTTTCAGCTCCAGGTAGCCTAAGGCAGACCTGAGTTCGGCACAGGTTCTCCTTTTTCTGCCAGGCCACAGACTGGCAGGGCGAGAAGAAGATTTCCTCCAGGGAAGGAGCTATTTTAGCAAGAGTGTAAGTTCCATGGGGAAAACTGCCTTCAATGGCCACGCTTTTCCCGGATTCAAAGTGGCTCCTCAAACTGTACTCGCTAACGAGGCCTGGAGCAACGGTGCAGTGGGCAAGCAGAACCTCGTCTTTCTCGATCCAGGCAGGGTTAGCCATAAAGGTCGGCTTTTCAGAAATCAAAGAAAGAAGGAGCATGGTCAGAAGAGAGGGCAGGTCGCCCTCGCAGGCAGCAGGAATCCCCGAGTTGTTCAAATTCGCCAGAGCCAGGCAACCGCTTTGACCGGTCTGATTGAGAAGCTCAAAGCAGGAAAGAGCCGCTCCTGAGAATTTTCCCTCTTTAACCTTCTTTTCGATTAGCGAGCTGAGGCGCAGGACCAAGGAAAGGTCATGCATTTCCACCCCCTTCCAGGGCCTGGCAAGCCACATCCCGATCTCCTGAACGGGCTGCGCTTCCCTCCATTCCTTAATCAGGTCCTTCAGGGACAGCTTCTCTACAGCAATTCCCCACTTTTCGCCTAACACGGAAAGGGAGATATCGCTTCCCACAAGCCAGGAGGCAGGCTCACCGATCAGGGCCAGGCGGGCGGAGGTGAATTTCCCCAGGGCCTCTCGGGCTTTCGCTTTTACGGGAAGGAGCTTTTTCAACTCCTCCAGAGTCAGAATCTGAACCCTGCTTCTGGTGGTCTCGAGATAAGTGCGAAGCTCCAATGCGGCGGGCAAGGAATTCATCCCGGGGTGAACCAGGAGAAGGTGCTCTTTGGCCTTAATTTTCGCTCCTAACGTTTCCGTTCCTCCGGTCAGGAGGAAAAGGATCACTACTCCCTCACTATCAGGAAGCTCCCCGGGCTCAACCAGCAGGGGTCGGAAATCAAGGAAGCGGAAGTAACTGGCGAGCTGAAACCTGACGCTTCCCAAAAGCTCCTCTATGGCCCGGGGGTCGTGAAGCGGGGAAGCGATGGGAATGAGAGGAATTTTCAATGTTCCTCCTGGAAGTCGTAAAGGCTCAAGAAGACCTCAACCACTCTGGGGTCGAACTGCGTACCGGAGTTCTTCTTCAACTCAGCAATAGCTTCCTCTTTTGACAGGCCATCCCTGTAGGGCCTTTTCTCTCTCATGGCGGAGTAGGCATCCACCACGGCCAGGATCCTCGCGGAAAGGGGAATCTCCTCACCCTTGAGGCCGTCGGGATAACCTTTCCCGTCCCAGCGTTCGTGGTGCCAGCGCACGAGTTTGGCCGCAGAGCTCATCTTAGGGATGTTGGAAAGAATGCGTTCGCCAATTATGGGGTGCTGCTTCATGATCTGCCATTCCTCGAAAGTCAGCTTGCCCGGCTTGCGGAGGACGGAATCAGGGATACCGATCTTGCCAATGTCGTGGAGGACAGCTGCCAGATAGAGGTCTTCCAGCTCCTCCTCGGAAAGTCCCATTTTTAAACCGATTTTCTGGGTGATCTGGGATACATCCTGAAGGTGGTTGCTGGTGTAGGTGTCCTTGGCTTCCACAGCCTGAGAGAGCGCGGTAATGGACCCATACAAAGTCCTCCTCAGTTCCTGTTGCTCGCGCACGGCTTCTTCCCGGGAGAAAAAGGCCTGGAGCGAGCTTGAAACCATATGTCCTGCGATTTCCAAAAAGGCTAATTCCTCCCTCGTAAGCTCCGTTTTCTGGGGAAAGATCAGGTCCATCACGCCCATAAGCCTGTCCTGAAAAATCAGGGGGATTCCCAGATAGCTTTTTACGGAGCCTCTGGGCTCGCCGGGCAATTTCACATACCTGGGGTCTTTGCTCACATCCTCAATGTAGACCGTCTGCCGCTCCCTCGCGGTCAAACCTGCCGTTCCTTCGCCAATGCGGAAATCCCTCTGAAAATCAGCCCATGAGGGAGGGCCATGGCTGACTTTGATTTTCAGAAGCTCGCCGTTCAAAAGACGGAGGTCAACGAAGGCTTCAGGATAAAGGGAGGAAATGTGTTCGAGCACAAAAGAGAGGGCTTTGTCTATTTCCTTTGAGGAGATGATGCTCTCGCTCAGGCGAAGCATGACCTGGGGCAAGCTCCTGTCGCTTGTGGCCTTTCTAACGGTCCAGCAGAAGAGGAACCGCGATAGGAGATTGGCCAGGGCCTTTAGTCCTTCCTTCTGGCGCTTCGTCAGAGGGCTATCGTTCCCGGAAGCCGCCGCCACCACCCCCATGGGCTGGGTCACGTGCAAAGGCGCTGCGGCAGCATAACCTACGAAAAGTTTTCCTACCCTCAAGGGTTGGCGGCTGGTTATCAATCTATTTGAGGCCAGGGCGGTCTGCGCTAATCTAACTTCAGCCAAAAGTGCCAAAGAATCAGCTGTTTTTCTGACCCCGGCGCTGGCCCCGACTTCCAAACTTGGCCCCCTTTTTAAAAGGATGACCACTATAGGAACCTCAAGAAAGGATCGAGCAATAGCACAGGCTCTGGTGAGGAACTTACCCAGATCTCCTTTTTCCAGCTCATGCTCGAGGGACAGGATTATCTTTAACTCCCCAAATGGGTCCATTTAATCCTAATTTTAAAGGAATTTTATGAATATGTTTACTTTATGGCATTAAAAAGAAATCGGAACTCTTTATGGAGCTAAAACATTTCCGCGGAGCCTGGAGCAAAGCCATAGTAAAAGCTACCGCCCTCTGAGTATTATTCAATTTAGATGCAGAGGGCTCCCCCGTGCGCCCAGATGTCCTCCTTTTCCTGCTGTTACTACCCGAGCCGGGGTTCTCCCTCTCCGGGAGTCCCTTTTTGGCACATATTCGCATCCTTTGCGCCTTTCGCAAGTTTTGCGCCTTTTGGCTCCCAAAGGCAGGGAGCCCCACCTTTCTAACTTAAAGAGAAAGAATACTTCCTGCCATAGCTTTTCCATCAGGAGCGACCGAAAAAATACCCCTGATAAAATCTCATGAAGGACGTTCAGTTCTGATGAATTAGCCCACTCTCCGTTTGTCAGGAGCACGAGTTCTTCCAATTTTGGGGTCCTACTTCAGATTTTTCCGCCAATAGAATGCAGAGCACCACTCACAGTTCTGGAAAGTCCTGCGCTCATCAAACACTATAAAGTCCGTGAAACTCCGGGTAAAAAGGAAAGCGCCTCTTTTGCTATGATTATGGAAAACGTAAAGAGAGGACAACAAGCTCCGTGCCCAGGAAATCTCACCAAATTTGTCTGCCCGGGTTGAGGATCAGGTTCCATCCAAGCCTGATAGCCTTTGCCCTGATTTTCTGGGGCGTGGCGCAGTTTTACCTCCCGATAGTTTTCCCGGGGTTCACCGGGCTCGAGCCCTGGCTCCTCTCCGCTATTATCACTGTCATTTCCCTGCTTTCTCTTTTCCTGCACCTGCTCACACACAGGGCAGTTTCCAGGATTTTTGGGGCAGAGGGATACGATCGCCTACCCCTGGGATTTTTCGGCGATCTTGCCCACCGCCGGCCTTTTAACAGCTCGATTTCAAGAGAACTTCTAATTTCGGCAAGCGGCCCCTTTATGAATTTCGCGCTGGCCTCTTTGAGCTATGCTCTCTGGAACGCCCAGGTCAGTCCCGCGCTCAACGCCGTTTTCTCATTTTGCGCCCTTTTTAACCTTTTTATAGGGGCTTTAAATCTGGCTCCATTTTTCCCCTTTGATGGAGGGAGAATCACTCAGATCCTCCTTTTCCCCTTTCTCTCTCCCTTCAAGCTCGGCTCGCAAGTGCTGATTGCAGGAAGGATAGCCGCAGGGTGTCTTTTTCTCTGGGGAACATTCCTTGTCTTCCGGGGGATCCAGTACGGACGGGAATCCGGTCTGTTCACGATATTTCTTTCGCTTTTGATCTTCTGGGAGTCCTGGGGGGTTCCTGCTTCTGCCCCACAGGAGCAAAGAAAGCTCAAAGCTCTAAAAGCGGGTATAACGTTTCTTCTTATTCCGGTGATGCTTCTTTTTTTTCTTTCCTTCCTGCCCCTTTCTTCCGGCCTTGAGGCTCCCGGGACGGCAATTCAGGTGGAGGGGATGATTGAATTTCCTCATGAGCTCCTTCACCCTCCTGAGGGTCACTTTCTTCTAACCTCGGTATTCTCCCAGACTCCTATTTTGTTTGCCGAGTGGCTGTACGCAAAGGTTGATCCCAGCGTGGAGATAGTGCCGCCGGAGAGCGTGATTCCGCCCGACATCACCCCCCAGGAGTGGATGAGGATGAATTACCGGAACCTCGAGGAAAGCGAGGCCAACGCCATCTATGTAGCTTTAACCCTTGCTGGATACACTGCAACTCTTGTGGGAGAGGGGGCAAGGGTTGTTTCCATCATTGAGGAGAGCCCGGCCCGAGGGATACTCCAGAATGGCGATGTTATCGTCGAGGCAAACGGGGTAAAGGTGGAGCAGACGAAGGATTTGGTGGAGGTTATTCAATCCGCTGATCCTGAAGAGAAGCTCTTGCTCACAGTGAAAAGGGGCCAGGAAATCCTTACCCTTGAAACCTCGCTTATCGAGCCGCGGACCCCCTCCGAGAAACCGTACCTGGGAATCACCGCGGAGAGCGCAGGCCTGGAACTGAAAACTCCCTTTCCCGTAGAGATCACGCCCCAGAAAATCGTGGGCGGACCGTCGGCGGGACTGATGTTCGCCCTTTCCCTTTATAACCTCCTCACCCCAGGTGATCTCACCGGAGGGAGGTTGATTGCCGGAACAGGCACCATTGACCCTGAAGGAAAAGTGGGGCCCATAGGCGGGGTGGAAAGAAAGGTAATTGCTGCAGACAGAGCAGGCGCCGAGTACTTCTTCGTTCCTCAGGAGAACTACGAGGATGCCTGTCGGGCCGCACAAAACATCATAATGATTCAGGTGAGGACTATTCGGGAGGCTATCCAGTTTCTGGAGTCCCTGAAGTGAAGGGATGAAGGATCAGGAACGCGAGCTCTTCTTTTTCTCCGTCTGAGAGATCTCCAGGGCTGTCTTTGCCAGTTTTACCGCGATGCTCCCACCGGGGACGATTAATCCCAGGACATCCGCTCCCAGGTCGAAGAGCATGTCCTTTTTCAGAACCTCACTCACTGCCTGCTTGAACGTCCTCCCTCCCGTTTTCATTTCCCCGGTGAGGCCGTCGAACTCCGCCACCCCCTGGCGGTCCCTGGGGACCCAGTGGTACTCAAAGGCGTAAATCGGCCTGTAGAAAAGCTCGATTCTGGTAATGGTGATTTTCTCCTCATAGACCTTGTCCGCCTGCAGGGGACGCATCAATTCCTGAAGCATCTGGCGGACCACGAATGAGGCCCTGATCTCCGGGGGAACGGCCATACCCTGAAAGGGATAGCTTTCCAGCTCCTTGATCTCCTCCGCCCGAAATTTTAAGGCGTAGGTGAAATCCCTCCTTTCCCCGCTGAGGCCGTCGAAATAGGAAAGCCTGGAGTGTTCCTCCTGGCAGTGCTCCACCCCGGGGATAAAAAACACTCTGCCTAACTTTTTGTCATCGGAGGGCGTGAAGCTGAGGTTGCTGACAGTAACGCTCTGGACCTCGGGGCCTGTCACCTGCACGGGAAATTTGCGCAGCCGATCGTAGGTATAGCTAGACTGGCACTCAATGAGCCAGAAGGGCTCGTAGCGCTTCTCGGAATAGACGATCTTGATGTCCTCTCCTTTTGGCCGGGAAAGGAGGCTGGAGAGGCCAGAGGAAAAGACACCCGCCTTTTTGTCCCAGGCTCGTTCCCTTGCCTGTTCAGGAGTGATAACCTCGGGAATGATGAAAACCTTTTGCTCTGATATGGTTATCTCCATGTTTCCCCTTCCTTTTTTTTCAAATTTTACTCCAAATGGGGGCGTTTTTGAGAGTTTGGGCAAAAAGCGCCAACAGTTCTTTAACTTTAAGGCACCAATAAATTCTCTGACTTTTAAGGTGGCGGCACAGGGGCCTTTATTTCAAGGCCCAAAAAGAGGGGTTCCTTCCGGAAAGACAATTTTCTACTCTATCTTTCGCCAGTTCCCAGAGATAAGGAATGGCATTTTTCGGCTTTTTGATGATACAACCTAAGGGAGCAAAACCTCTCTCAGAAAAGACAGCCTGCCTTTTTCTCTTCTGGCGCGCCAGCTACTAACCTTTTTATAATTTATGGCTGAGCTTGCTATCTTTCTCGTGGCCCCTCAAAGGAACGTTTTGGCTGACTCAGCCCGCTATCCTGTAAGTTCAGGTAGGAAATGGCCTAAAGCCGACGGTTGGTTTCTGGCGAAGAGGCAGGGGTCAGTGAGGTGAACTGAACTCTCCCAGAGGAGAGTAAAACTTAACAAAAATTTGCCAAAATGTCCCTACCTTAATAGTATGATTTTTAAAAAAGGAGGATAGCTGTGTCTGGAAAATACAGAGAGAACATTTTATGGGGAATTTTTCTGCTTGTAGTGGGCGCGTTTCTGCTTTTAGAGCAGCTGGGGGTCTTTGGCGCTGTCAGCTTCCCCATCCCTTCCGTCATATTTCTCGCCTTTGCCTTAGCCTTCCTGGGCCTTTATTTCTCCAGGGGGCGTCCCTGGGGCCTGCTCGTCCCCACCTTCGTTTTCCTGGGGTTGTTCCTGCTCACCCTGATTGACTCCCAGGGGTGGTTACCTGGCCAGGTGAGTGCGGGCATACTTCTTGTCTGTATTGGATTTCCCTTCCTTATAGCTTACTTCGAGAATACTTCCAACTGGTGGGGATTAATCCCCGGGGGAATCCTTTTCTTCGTGGGAGCGGCGGTTGCCCTTTCAGCCATCCTTCATTATTCTTTTGTCCCGGCTGTGATCCTCTGGGGAATAGGCATCTCTTTCTTGCTGGTTTTTCTTGCCAATCCCCGCAACTGGTGGGCGATAATCCCGGGGGGAGTGCTGGTCACAATCGGTTTCATTCCGCCTTTGGTAAATTTCTGGGAGATTACTTCCGCGGGATGGGTGGGCGGTCTGGCGTGCGCTGGCTTTGCTGCCACCTTCGGCCTTGTCTATCTCGTGGATCCCAAGTGGCAGACAAAGTGGGCATCTTATCCGTTCTTCGCTTTGCTCTTTCTGGCGATCTGCTTTGTGTTTTTCGGGGAACTGGCAGCAAAGTGGTGGCCCTTGGTCCTGATCGTTCTGGGTGCTTACCTTTTGGTTATTAACTTAGCGCGCAGGAGGAAAACTGAGCCCTAAGGAGAAAATCCTCATTACCGGGCTCCCCGGATGCGGGAAAACCACACTGATCAAGGAAGTATACGGCCTCTTCCCGCATTTTGCAGGCTTCTGGACGGAGGAAGTAAGAAGAACAGGAATTCGGGAAGGCTTCCAGATCGTGACCACCTGGGGAGAGCGCCTTCCCCTGGCCTCAGTTCACTCCCCTTCCCCTTTCAGGGTGGGGAAATACTCCGTAGAAGTGGAAAACCTGGAGACAGTTTCCCTCTATTTGATCGATCTTTTAAACAATGGGCAAAGAAATTTCCTGATAGATGAAATCGGGAAAATGGAGTTCTTCTCACGGACCTTCCGCTTTTTTTTAGAGAAAGCCTTTTCCACCACAGAGGTTAACGTCCTTGCTACAATCTCCCGCACGGATTTTCATCCTCTGTTGCGCTCGCTCAAAGGGAAAGCTACTTACCTGATGGAGCTTACCCGCAGCAATTTCCCCCGGGTTCTTGAGGAAATCACCAATCTCTTAAAAAATCTCCCTTCTGAGTGAACCTTTTCTGCCCGATCCGCGTATTTCCTTATGGAAATGAGAGCGGATAAGGGAAATGCTGCCCTTTAAAAGTTCCTCGGGCTTTCCGGAAAAGAGGGGCACAATCCGCCTCGAGGTCAATAAGGAGGTTTTAAAAAGAAGGCTCTATGAGAAAAGAGTGCGAGGAAAAGCGAAAAACTGACCTGAACTGTGCAGGGAACCTAAAAGCCGATTTCTTATCGGGAAAGGGTCCACAACAAAAACGAGGGAATGCTCATAAAACGAGGCAATGCGCCCTCTTTACTGCCATTCTGGTCCTGGCACTATTTTTTGCGTTCACTGCTTTCCCGGTTTTCGCTGGAGGCCAGAACCTGTACGAATGGTGGGCAGAGAAAAAATTGGAAATCGCCGCCTCTTCTTTCAATGTGCCTGGAAATGAAGCAAGTGACATTCTTCTTTCTTCCGCAATGAGCGCCACCCCTACCCAGATTCAGGCCTTGAGCAGAATAGATTATGGCTACGGGGAATCCGCTATTGCCTTGCTTCTTGCTCGGGAATCAGGGAAGAGCCTGGAAGAGGTGGTTTCCCTCAGAAATCAGGCCCTCGGCTGGGGAAAAGTTACCTCCCTTTTAGGCGTGGACTGGCATAGAATTCAAGGTTTAATGCGGGATGTGCACGTTCTGGTAGCAAGCCTTCAAGAGGAAGCCCTTTCCCCCGAAAGGGCACGAATCCGGAACCAGGAAAGAGATGGCGTCCTAAAAAAGAGCTTGACCTGCATGCCTTCGCAAAATCTTCGCGGCCTCAGAAGCGCTATCGACCTTCCTCAAGAACAGGTGGAAGAACTGAGGGAATCCGGGCTGGGATATGGAGAAATAGCTATCGCCCAGGAATTAGCGGAGCAGTCCGGGAAAACCGTGGACGAGGCTATTGCTCTATTTAACCAGGGGCACGGATGGGGAGAAATTGCCTCCCTATTGGGAGTGGACTTCCATGGATTAGGGGAGTTGGTTTCCCAGGGGCAGAGAAGCAATCGCCATGGAAAGTAGCTAACTTCAAATCAGAAGGAGAGGAGCCCCGGGCTGGTCCCAATTGCCTCCCGGAGTTCCTCATTTATAACTGAGCAGGGCCAACGAATTTTTCGTTTGAAGAGCAGGCAATCTCAAACAGTTCTTGCCTGGGAAGCCCAGGAGAATGAGCCATCTGAAAAGAAGATTCCGCAGCTTTCAATTTGATACCGAAAAGAAGGATAAGTTCCCCCTGGAAATGATTTACGCCTTTTATCTGTTTTATCAATTGTTGAAGTTTCCTTAGCACTCTCTTGACAAGAGTGCTAAAATGGAACATTAAATGTTTACTTCCGGGAGGTAGAACAATGGATGTACTTATTGAAGCAGAGAAATTGACCAAAGTTTATCCCGGCGGAGTTCTAGCCGTAGACCATATTGACCTCTCCGTGAAGGAAGGGGAAATTTTTGGTTTTCTCGGCCCCAACGGAGCCGGGAAAACTTCCACCATTATGATGCTCGTAACTCTCTCTCACCCCACGGAGGGGAGGGCTCTTATTGCAGGATGGGATGTGGTTCACGATCGGAGTCGTGTGCGCAGCGTTCTGGGCTACGTCTCCCAGGACATCGCCGTGGATGAATATCTCACGGGTTGGGAAAACACCCTGCTCCAGGGCAAGCTCTACCATTTATCTATCCAGGAGATAAAGAACCGGGGCAGGGAAGTCTTGGAGATGGTGGACCTCTGGGAGAGAAAGAACGATTTAGTCCAAACCTATTCCGGAGGAATGAGGAAGAGGCTTGACATTGCCTGCGGTTTAATCCATCGCCCGCGCATACTTTTTCTGGACGAACCCACGCTGGGCCTGGATATCCAGACGCGCTCTCGTATATGGGAATATATACGCCGCCTGCGTTCAGAGCACAATATGACCATTTTCCTCACCACCCACTACATGGATGAGGCGGACAAGCTTTGCGACCGCATTGCCATCATTGACCGCGGAAAGCTTATGGCTCTGGGAACGCCTCTTGAACTCAAACATTCTGTGGGCGGCGATCTGGTGACCATTCAGTTTGCCGAAAATGGAAATGAGAATAAAGAAAAAATCATCCCTACAATTCGCCAGCTCCCCTTCGTGGAAAGCGTGAAGGAGAAAGACTCTCAGCTTTTGATCGTCACCAAAGACGGAAACACTTCCATTCCTCTGATACTTTCCCGCCTTCATGATATCGACACGGAAGTGGCCAGCATCTCTATGAAGAGGCCGTCTTTAGACGATGTTTTCCTCTTCTACACCGGCCGCCAGTTGAGGGATGAGGAAGCCTCAGCCCAGGATTTCTATCGTATGCGCCGAGCAATAAGGAGGGCGAGATAATGAAGAACATGTTGAGTGATATCTGGTACATTTGCTGGCGGGAAATGAAACACTTCTGGGGCCAGAAGGTGCGCATTTTAATGAACATCGTCCAGCCCCTGGTCTGGCTTGGTCTTATGGGAAATATGTTCTCCAACATCTCCGCCATTCCCGGTTTCCCTGCCAATTCCTACCTGCAGTTCATGACCCCGGGCGTGATCGCCATGATCTCCATTTTTGGCGCTACCTTCGGAGGGATGTCCATCGTTTTTGATCGTCGGTTTGGTTATTTGAACAAGCTCCTGGCTTCACCCATCTCCCGAGTCTCTGTTCCTATGGGAAAAATGCTTGCCAGCGCCCTTCAGACGGGAATTCAGAGCTTGATCATCATTTTGATAGCTCTGGCTCTGGGTGTAAATTTCGGCACAGGTGTCTTAGGAGTGCTGGTAATAGTTCTCATCTCCATGCTTTTAACTCTGGCTATTTCAGGAATTGCCCTTTCCCTCTCCGCCGTCCTCAAAACTCAGGAGTCTTTAATGGCCGTGGTGAACTTCCTCATTATGCCCCTGATCTTTACCTCCAACGCCATGTTCCCCACCAATATGATGCCCAAGTGGTTGGCCTCGATCGCCAGTTTCAATCCCATCTCTTTCGCTGTTGAGCCTATGCGCGACCTGGTCCTTGGTTCCTGGAAGTGGGGCACCCTGGCCGTGGATATTTTGGTCATCTTAGGGTTCGGGCTATTGATGACCGCAATCGCCACCCTCCTTTTCCGCCGCAGCGTAGTTTAAAAAAATGCAGTTCAGGCCCACTCGGGACTTCTCCTCCCTTTCCCTGGAAGAGTCCTTCAAAGATCTTAAAAGTTCCCCTCTGGGCCTGGGCGAGAAGGAAGCCGGGATCAGGCTTTCTCTCTGGGGATACAACGAGATCCCCGAGAAGAGGCAGAGCCCTGTTCTTTTTTTCCTCAAGCGCTTCTGGGGTCCTATGCCCTGGCTTTTGGAAATCGCTATCATTTTCTCCTTCCTTCTGGGCCGTGTTCTCGAAGGTCTCCTGATTTCCCTTCTCCTTTTAATAAACGCCCTGATCGGGTTCTGGCACATGTGGAATTCCACAAAAACGGTGGAGCTTTTAAAGAAGAACCTGCGCGTGCGCTCCCGAATTCTGAGAGGCGGCTCCCTCCAGAGTAAGGAATCGAAAGAGCTGGTCCCTGGGGATATCATCCTCATCAAACAGGGGGATTTTGTCCCCGCGGATGTTAGAGTATTCCAGGGGCAGGTCTCGGTTGACCAGTCCGCCATCACCGGTGAGTCCCTGCCGGTTTCGGTCAAAGAGGGAGGAATTCTCTATTCCGGTTCCATCGTTCAGCGCGGGGAAGCAAGGACGCTCGTTTTGAACACTGGGATCAGGTCCTTTTACGGCGCATCATTAGAGCTCGTGCGGATCGCTCAGCCCAGGTCCCACCAGGAGGAACTGATCCTCAAAGTGATCAAGTATTCCCTTTTCTTTGCCCTTCTCTGCACCCTGGGCGCCTCTACATACGGCCTTTCCGTTGGAATGCCCGCCATCTCCATTTTAGAGTTCGACCTGACCATCCTCATGGGGGCGGTGCCTGTGGCCATCCCGGTGATGCTGACAATAGTTCAAGCGGCCGGGGCTATGGAGCTTTCCCGCAAGGGAATCCTGGTCACCCGCCTGGACTCGGTGGAGGACGCTGCCTCCTGCAATGTCCTCTGCCTGGACAAAACCGGAACGATTACGGAAAACAGCATCACGGTGGAGGGGGTTTTTCCTCTGGAGGGAAGCGAGGAGGAGGTCCTCTTATGGGCAGGGCTTGCTTCGGAGGAAGAATCCCCCGATGCCATCGATTCCGCCATCCTAAAAGAAGCGCGAAAGAGGAAAATAGACCTCTCCCCTTACCGCAGGCTCTCCTTCGTTCCCTTTGATCCTGAAACGCGCCGCACGGAGGCCGTCGTAGAAAGCAAGGAGGGGGAAGTGCGCGCTTTGAAGGGCGCCCCCCAGGTTATCCTGGGGCTCTTCCCCGAAGAAGAAAAGAAAGGCCTCCTTCAGCAAGCGGTGGAGGAATTTTCTCAAAAAGGCTCAAGGAGCATCGCGGTAGCGATAGAACGTGATAGTCAGGCCCGAATTCTAGGCGTGATTGCCCTTTACGATCCTCCCCGCCAGGAGGCCCCCTCCACCATCGAGAAACTGAGGAAGCTGAACGTGAAACCAATCATGATCACAGGGGACAACCTTCTCATCGCCCGGCAGATCGCCCAGCTCGTGGGAATCGGTTCCCGAGTGGTGGGCTATTCCGATTTGAAAGAGCTCCCGGATGAGGAATTTGCCTCCGCTTTGGAGAAGCTGGACGGCATTGCCGAGGTCTTTCCCGAGGATAAGTATCAGATTGTGAAACACTTTCAGGAAAAAGGCCACATCGTGGGCATGACCGGGGACGGAGTGAACGATGCCCCGGCCTTAAAACAGGCCGAGCTGGGAATTGCCGTGGAAAACGCCACAGATGCAGCCAGAGCCTCCGCCAGCGTCGTTTTGACCAGGCCGGGTATAGAGGTAATCCTGGATTGTCTGATACTTTCCCGAAAGACTTTCCAGAGGACCCTGACCTGGATTTTAAACAAGATCATCAAGGTGGTGGAGCTTTCCTGCCTGCTCACCCTGGGATTCCTCTGGCTTAAAACCAGCGTCTTCCCTCTTTTGTACATGGCTCTACTGATTCTGGCCAACGACTTCGCCACCATGTCCCTGGCCACGGATCGCGTGGAGTACTCCAGCTACCCTGATATCTGGAATGTTCGGAGGATCGCTCTGGCGGCTTTAATTCCCGGCTTACTTTTCTTCCTGGAGGACGTTATCATTCTCTTCTGGGGAAGGACCCTCCTTTATGGAAATCAGTTCCAGAGCCTTATTCTTTTGGCCTTGGTCTTCAACAGCCAGATGCGCATCATGCTGGTAAGGGAAAGGAGGCACTTCTGGTCCTCTTACCCAGGAAGAGCCCTTGCTCTGGCTGGACTTTTAACGGTCGTTTCCTTCTCCGTTCTGGCCATTTCCGGGGTCGTGCTTTACCCCATTCCCCTGATAATCGTCCTCCCTCTTTTCCTCTTTACCCTCTTTTGCGCCCTGCTTTTTGATTTTCCCAAATTCCTGCTTTTCCGCAGGCTTTTAGGAGCTCAACCATAAAAAGAGCAAAAAGGGGACAGGCTACTTTTTTCAAAAAAGTAGCCTGTCCCCTTTTTTATTTGCTTTTCTTTTGCCGGGAATACTTCCTGAGGTAGTATTCGTGCATCAGCCTGGCCTCGACGGGGTTAATGGGAACTGCCCCTCCTAAGAACTGGGATTCGATGAAGGCTTTACAGGACTTCTCCAGAATTTGACAGGCTACGAAGGCTTCTTCGATGTCCCTTCCCACGCAGATAGCGCCGTGATTGGCCAGTAATACTGCATTCCTTCCCCTCAGGGCTTTAACAGCTTTTTTAGCCAGAGCCTTGGTTCCGGGAATAGCGTACTCGGCAACCCTCACAGATGGGCCGATTATCTGGACCATGTCGTCTAAAAGGGGTGGAACTTCCCGTCTTGAGGCGGCCACTGTGCTGGCGTTCATGGAATGAGTATGGATGATGGTACCAACGTCCGGTCGATTCCTATAAATCTCAGCGTGAAGGTGCTTCTCGCTCGATGGCTTCAGCTCCCCCTCGTAGCTCAAGTCCCTCAGGTTCACCAAAACCATGTCCTCAGGGGTGAGCTTCTCGTATTCCATACCGCTCGGGGTAATCACCATGAAGTCCTTACCCAACCTTACGCTTACGTTCCCCCAGGTCCCGGAAACGAGATTTTCCCTTAAGAGCCTTCTCCCGGCCTCACCCAGAAGAACCCTGGCTTTTTTAACTTCCTCCGCATCTGGCATCACAATGTTGTCCCTATCTGCGCTCATTTCCTTTTGCCCACTTTGTTATTTTCATTCTCTTTCCCATCCACAATGCCCGGGGTTTTGACAGTCATAAGTGCGGACTCCTTAAGCCTTAAAGCCAAAAGAAAAGACACGAACATCAGCCCGATCAGGAAAAGCAAGGAAGTGGTCATATCCCCGGAGGGGGAACGTAAAGCGTCCATGGCGTAAATGAAGATGATTCCGGAAATCTGGCCCATCATCATCAGGATTCCGTAGGATGTGCCTTCAGGAACCGGATAGGCCACCTCCGCGCCGTATTGAAAACCCACAGGGCCCATGCCCATGACAAAAAATCCCATAATGGAAGCAGAAACCAAAAGCCACGCGTAACTCTTAAAGAAGGTCAGACCCAGAAAACCAGGAATGACAGCCAGGAGGGACCACACTAAAAGAGGCACGCGCTTTCTTATTTGATCGGAAATGAGGGGCAAAACCAGGGCCCCGATGAGACCCGCCACTACGAGAAGCCCCCCGATGAGACCGGCTTGGACAGAGGAAATCCCGCGAGGGTTGAGGATGTTCTCCACCCAGGTCATCACGGCGTTAAAAATGCCCATCACGATGAAAAAGAGGATTATCAAGATGACAAAGTTACTTTTGTGCAGGAGACCCCTCAGATCCTTTAAGTTCAACCGGTTCACAAGCTCTTCGCCGGGCCCAGGAAGAGTGGGCGGGCGCTCCCGGGAAAAGACGAGAAAGATCACGGCGCAGGCGATAGCGGCGTATCCGTAAACGAGTAGCATCCTCTCCAGGCCAAGGGTGTCGGTTAGCCAGGGTGTCAAAACCATGGCCACGATCATTCCCACGTAGGTGGCCATAGTGGCGATCCCGGTTGCCGTAGCCCTTTCTCTAAGCGGAAACCACCGGGCGGCTACCTTGGTGATGGAGTTGACTAAAAAGGGCTGGGCTATGGCCACGCCAATCTGAAAAATGATCACCGCCGTGAAGTTCGAGGCAAAAACCCCTCTGAGCATGCCGAAAAGGGCGGAAATCAGGGCTCCCACGCCCATGGCGGCGCGGAAGCCCTTGGAGTCCACAAGCCATGAAGCGAAAGGCGCCGCTACGATGTACACGATCATGTAAGCCATGGAAAGAAAAGCAATACTTAGTGGAGAAACATGATAAAAGTCCTTAGCGATATCCGTGATCGGGGCAAATGTCAGCCAGAAGACGTTGATCGTGGCCAAAATAGGGATCATAGAAAGCAAAATTATCCACCTGTAGGGGTAGATTTTGTATTCCTCTTTTTCCAACTCAGTGCCCTCCTTCTAAAGAAAAGCGATGGGAATTAATCTCCCTGTAAACCTTTTCCAGAGAAAAGTAAAGGGGCTGGTAAGAAGCAAAAAGCTGGTCGTAAATTGAAAAATTTTCCGGGTGAGGAGAATAGGAACTTTTTATCCTTACCAGGTCCTTCACATCCGAGAAGCCTTTGCACGCTCCCAGGCCCACAGCCACGCACATTGCCGCTCCTATCGCGCCCGCAATTTCCGGATACTCCGGAATTTCGATCCTCTTTTTAGTGACGTCGGAAATGATTTGCATCCATTCCCTGTTCAGAGCTCCCCCACCGATTACCTTCAAAACAGGAGGATCAAAGCCAAAATCCCGTTTATAGTTTTCCAAAATCCACCTCAGGTTATAGGCTACTCCTTCATAAGCCGCCTTCACCAAATGGCATCTTTTGTGCTCGGGACCGATGTTGAATAAAGTAGAGCGGGTCGTAGTAGTGCTCACCGGGCAGCGCTCCCCGTAAATCCAGGGAGTGAGGATCAGGTAATCAGAGCCGGCAGGGACCCTCTTTGCCTCCTCGTTTAAAAAAGCGTAAATGTCGGGGATATTGGGATCCTGGAGTTCCCTGCTGTAGAATTCCTCAATGATCCACTTGAGCACCGAGCCTGCTGATTCCGTGACCCCCACTACGATGTTCATTCCCGGGTCCGCGCTCTGAAGGCAGGCTGACCCGTGTTTGAACTTCAGGTCCCGTCTTGTGGAAATGCCAACCCAGGCAGAGGTCCCCAGGTAAATGTGGGCTTCCCCGTCCTCCACAGCGCTTGATCCCACAGTGGCACTCTGAGTGTCGTCGCATCCTCCCACTACAGGGGTGCCCTCCTTCAAACCCATGGCCTCTGCGGCTTCCTTAGTGAGCCCGCCGACCACGTCTATGGAGCGCACAAGTGGAGGCAGTTTGTTCGTATCTATGCCCGCCGCTTTAAAAAAAATCCTGAGCCAGTCCTTCTTCTTTAAATCGAAACCGTAAGAACTGGCCCCGGACCACTCTGCCACCTTTTTGCCTGTGGACTTGAATTTAAGGTATCCGTTCAGGTCCAGGAAGTACTCCGTCTTCTCGTAGATCTGGTGCTCTTCCTCCTTTATCCACAGGAGCTTCGGTATCACGTCCTTTCCTGTGAGCTTGATCCCTACGAAGCTTTTGAACACTTCCTCGCCCAGGAATTTCTTCATAATCTTCCTGGCTTGTATTTCTGCCCTGCCGTCCACCCAGGTGATATTTTGCCGAAGCGCGTTCCCCTTTTTGTCCACGGGGATGATACCCATAGCCTGGGTAGTGTAAGCGATTCCCAAAAACTCCTCCGGGGAAGCCCCGGATTTCTCCATAACCTCTCTTGTGGTTTTCACAATTGCTTTCCAGTAGTCTTCAGGATCCTGTTCTGCCCAATTCGGATGAGGGTTATAAAGTGGATAAAATTCCGTGGCACTTGAGATGACCTTCCCCTCCACATCAAAAAGAACGGCTTTATTGCTGCTCGTCCCCACATCGTGCGCAATAATATATTTCGGCTTCATTTTCCCTCCATCGAGCTTCATCTAATACAAATTAGACTCCCGTTTGCTGCAGCTTTCATCCGTTTGTTCTGTCAGAGCCTAATGATCTGTTTTCCTTACTTTTTTCAAACTTCGCTTGATACGCCTCCTTTCAAACCTCTTTTCTACCAGGTAGAAGGAGATGAGGTTAAGTGGTGTTGAACAGGACTCTCACCTATATCGTACTTGTACCCGGCTCCTTGATTAGCTTCTGCCGCTTACTATACACTATCTCATTTCCTTTTAAAGAGCAGACTGGCCAAATCAAGCTTTAATTTTTCTAAAAAAGAGCGCCCAGGAGTTTTATAAGAATTCCTGTTATAAAAGACAAGTTTTTCAAGAGGATATCTTGCTTTTTGAGAGGGTTGCTCATCTGGAAAGCCACAGGTAATCAAACCAACTATTCTCGCCTTTTCTGAAAGTCCAAGTATATTTTTGATAGCTTTCTCGTTGTACGCACCTATAAAACAGGTCCCGAGTCCAAGAGAGTGCGCTTCAAGCATAAGGTTTTGAGATGCCATTCCACAATCAAGCTCTACCCAGCGATGGAATGATTCGACATAAATTACAAAAATAAGCGGGGCGCTCTTTACAAACCTATTGATTGCCGAAAAACCTTCAAAAGTCCTCCCAATTTCTTCCTTTAATTTTTTATCCCTTACGACCACAAATCGCCAGGGTTGGTTATTAACCGCAGAGGGCGCCCATCTTGCTGCTTCAAGTATTTTAGTTATTGCCTCGTCTGGGACTTCCTTTTCTTGGTACTTTCTTATACTTCTTCTGCTCTTTATTATTCCCAGCAAATCGCTCATTTTCGGCTCTTAATTTATCATTAACACAAAAATGGGTAAAACTGCCTCTTGTATAGACAGCCTTCCCCTTTATCCGTTTTAGCAGATCAGCTTATATTCCTATACCTTTACCAAACGGGTCTTCCCACTTTTCCAGAGCTACTTTCAACTCATGATAAGATTCTTTGGCTTGGTCGAGAGGAATACCTTTCATCGTGGCATCGATTGCCTGCCTGAACGCCCTGGCACCGGCAACCGGACCCTCAGGATGAGCATGAATACCTCCACCAGATCCAATAACTACTTCCTTACCAAGTTCTTTTGTCACAAGGGGAACCATAGAGGGAGTTATGCCTCCAGAGGCCATAGGGAAGGCAGGTTTTATGTGATAGAAGGGGAACCTTAGATTATTGGCATTATTCATAAACTTATCTCCAAGTACCGGCGCTTTGCCATAGGGAGCAGGTATAACAACAATATCAGCTCCTGCAAGTCGTGGAAGCTTCCCAAGAACGATATGAGAGCTTATTCCGTGATAGGGAGACATATACATTGCTCCTGTTACATCCATATGGGCAAGGATTGGTACATTAATCGATGAGTCCTCGCTCAATGCTCTTAAAACCGTAAAGCCCACGGCAAAATAGTTGACCATAAGGGCATTCGCACCAGCCTCAATAGCCTTCTTGGCATTATCAAAAATTTTAGGTACTTCATCAGTAATGTTCACAGTGTATAGCGTATGTTCCCCTGTTTGTTCATAAACTTCTTTTTCTATCTGCATGTACCTTTTAACTCTTTCCTGAACGCGATTGAAGGACGCATCAGCAATGAGTTCATCGTCTTTTATGATATCGCAACCCCCTAAAGCAGCCAGCCTGAAGAGTTCTGCACCAACTTCAACCGTGTAACCCGTGCAGGGTTTAATCATATTGTTGAGCAGCGGCCTATCATAAACTCCCAAAAATTTCCTTATTCCTTCTATTCCAAATTTAGGTCCTTTGAATCCTTCAACATATTTCTTAGGAAATCTTGCGTCAAGAAGTTTTATTTTTCCACCCATGGAAATGTTTCCCACAATCGTAGTTAGAAGCATGGGAATTTGCTCCCCAATATTTACCTCAGGATAGGCAATCTGTATGATGTAATTCCTTGTTTCCACATCCTGTGGGATTTCAAATTCATAGTCCGGTGCTTCGTAAATACCGATAACTTTAGCAACGTGCTTTCTTTTAACTTCGACAGTCTCTCCTGGGACAGGAACCCAGGTTCCTGTGCTCTGCTCTACTGCCAGAGCGGGTGCTAATTTCGCCACAGGGATGTTTTTGGGGAAAGAGCAGAAATAAGTTGCGATGATGTACTCCTCATAATCAATACCATCCGGCAAAGCCAGGGGTAAAGAGAGAACATCGATTCCTTTCATTTTTTAAACCTCCTACTCAAATTTGTGTTGCACACAAAAAATATACTTAAGTTCAACTTTGTTGTCAAATACAAAATTATTGACACTGCAAATTTTCGCCGTATAGTATAGGAAGATATGTGCATATTTAATTGGAGGGTATATGGGTTATATAATTGCACATGATGTAGGGACAAGCTGCAACAAGGCAACCCTGGTCGATGAAAAAGGCTGTGTCGTTGATTCCGCCGTAGAACCTTATGAAATCTATTACCCCAAGGAAGGTTACGCCGAACAGGATCCTGATGACTGGTGGAACGCGGTCGCAAAATCCACGAGACTTTTGATGGAAAAAACGGGAATATTAAAGGAACAAGTGCTGGCTATAACTTTTTCCACGCAGATGCTGGGAATCATCCCTATAGATGAGCGAGGTGTCTTAAGAAGAGCAATCATCTGGCTTGATAGCAGGGCACCCTCCCAGGCGAAAAAGATTATGGGCAAGTTTTTAGGTGAAAAAGTCTTCGCTGCTCTTGCAGGGGCACCTCTTACCGGAAAAGACGGGCTTCCTAAATTGCTATGGCTCAAGGAAAACGAGAAAGAGACTTATAACAGAATGACAACTTTTCTTGACACGAGCGGATATCTTATTTATAGGACAACTGGTAAAATTGCAATGGAGCTTAGTTGCGCATCAGGTTTTGGAATTGACCTTAAAAAGAATGATTGGCTCAGAGGGATTTTCCGATATTCAGGTATTGACGATAAGAAGCTGCCTCCCCTTGTTTCTTCAACAGATTTAGTCGGGAAACTTACAGATGAGGCGGCAAAAGATCTGGGATTGCTTTCAGGAACACCTATTTATCCAGGCTCTACCGATGTAGCTTCAGCTTCCGTGGGCGCGGGTTGTGTAAATGACCGTGAAGTTCACTTATATCTTGGCACTTCAGGCTGGGTTGTAGTAGTGATTTCAAAGCCACCTACAGGTAAAAGGGGGGTTGTCTGCATTAAATCTGCGGACAGAAACAGGTCTTTGCTTTTTGCTGAAACAGAAACTGCAGGATATTGCCTCAAATGGATAAAGGACGAGTTTTATAGGAAAGAGAGCTCAGATCCAAATATCAAGAACGTTTTTGCCCTTATGGACGAAGATGTCAAGAAGGTTGAGCCTGGTTCCGGGCATTTGATTTTCACGCCCTGGATGTATGGAGAAAGAGCCCCAATCAATAATTATCTTGCAAGGTCCGTGTTCTTCAACATTTCTGCTGCCCATAAAAGAGAGCATCTGCTTAGGGCTGTTTACGAAGGAGTGGGATATAACCTGAGGTGGATCTTTGAAATTATTGAAAAAGATTTTGGTATTTCTTTCCCTTTCCTAAGAGTAATTGGGGGCGGTGCCAGAGGAGATATCTGGATGCAGATAATTTCAGACATTTCAGGCAAAAGGTTAGAGACTCTTGAAAATCCTCAGGAAAGAGGTGCAATCGGCGCTGCCTTTTGCGCAATGATAGGAATGGGCCTTTACAAAAGATTTGAAGAAATAAAGAACCTAATAGCGCCTAAGAGAATATTTACACCTAACCCCGAAAACAGAAAGATTTACGATTTTATGTATGAAAATTACAAGGATTTGTATAAAAACTCAAAAAACCTGTATAAAAAGTTAAACTTTTAAATGACATGGAGCCAATTAGAAGGAATTACTTTCCACATAAGAATGAGACCTCCCCACGGGTTCCAATAATCTTAAGCAGATCAGCAAAGCGAGCAGCTTTAAATGAGTGAGAATCTTTCACGCAGAGAGAGGAAGAAAAACGCTACACGCTCCAGCATCCTGAGAGCTGCCAGACACTTTTTCGAGGAGAAAGGCCCGGAGAATACCTCTATTGAAGAGATTGCCGAGATGGCCGATGTCTCCAAAAGCACCTTTTTCAATTACTTCCCCAACAAAGAGAGCTTGTTCACTGCTATTGCCGAGGAGGAAGTGCAGGACGTCCTCCTCTTAGAGGAGGAGCTGAGCTCGGAAAAGAGCGCCCTTAAAAAAATCAGGGTGATTACAAAAAGAATTCTCGAGGACGTTATCCCCTACCTTCATTTGACCGGTAAAATTGTCTTCACCTCAATAATCTCCACTGATGGGCGCCCCTCTCCCTTTTTGGAGATCAACTTCCTCCTGGAGCGAATTGTTAAAGAGGGGCAGGAAAAGGGGGAAATTGCTGCCCTCTATTCCCCCACGGATATCGCCACGGCCATCATGGGTTGCTGTTATGGCCTGATTTTCCGCTGGATCGAGTTAGGTTATAAAGCGGGATCAATATCCGAGCTGGAGAAGATCCTGGATATGCTTTTTCTAAGTATTAAAGGGCCTCATGCCAAAGGTAGCCCTAAAAAATAAAGAAAAGGGAGGAAAAACTATGGAAAAGGAAGGATACGCGATCTCCAGGTGGGAAGAACCGGATGAGCTTTACAGAAAAATCAACGAGTTGGTGAAACAGCCCATAAGGCCCGTAAAAAGGGAAGCCATGAACGCCTATCTGGAGTATTTTAATACCAGATGCGCGGGCTCAAAGAAGATCGTCGAGGAAGCCAAAAATTACATTCCCGGAGGCGTGCAGCATAATCTGGCTTTCAATTATCCATTTCCCCTGGTGATCAGGAAAGCAGAGGGGCCCTACCTTTGGGACATAGACGGTAATAGATACATCGATTTCCTTCAGGCAGGCGGGCCTACCATCTTAGGGAGCAACTATGGGCCGGTTCGGGAGAAAGTGATCGAGCTCATCCAGGATTCCGGGCCGGTCACGGGCCTCTTCCACGAGTACGAGCTCAAGCTGGCCAAACTGATCAACAGGCACATGCCCTCAGTGGAGATGTTCCGCATGTTAGGAAGCGGAACAGAGGCGGTGATGGCCGCAATTAGAATTGCCAGACTGGCGACAGGGAAGATCAAGGTGATCAAGGTGGGCGGAGCCTATCACGGATGGAGCGATCAGATGGTGTACGGGCTCCACGTGCCGGGAACGGGCAGATACGAGGCGCACGGGATCCCCAAAAGCTGCACCCGGCACACTCAAGAAGTCCCCCCCAACGACATCGCCGCTTTAGAGCGGAGGCTCAAAATGAACCGGCTCAGGGGAGGCACGGCGGCCGTTATCTTAGAACCCCTGGGACCAGAGAGCGGCACCAGGCCAGTCTACAAGGATTACTGCAAAGAGGTCAGGGAGCTTTGTGCTAAATTCGGCGCCCTGCTTATTTTCGATGAAGTCGTTACGGGATTCCGAGCAGGGTTGGGCGGTGCCCAGGGTTACTTCGGTGTCAAGCCCGACCTTACCATATTCGGAAAGATAGTAGCCGGAGGCTACCCCGGAGCAGGAGGGGTAGGAGGAAGAAGGGACCTGATTAAACTTCTTGCGGCGGGAATCGAGAGCGGCAAAAAGCGGGCCTACGTGGGAGGAACGCTGGCTGCCAATCCCTTAAGCTCGCTTGCCGGTTATTACGCCATCCTGGAAATCGAAAGGACCAACGCCTGCGAAATTGCTGGAAGGTCCGGGGACAGGCTCACCAAGGGCCTTAGGGAGCTAATTGAAAAATACAGGCTTCCCTACGTAGCTTATAACCAGGGCTCGATCTGCCACCTAGAGACCTCTGGTGCCATGTTCGTGAAGATCGACTTGCTCCACTTAAAGAAATCCCTGAAAGACATCCACAAGCGCAAATTCATGATGGAGGAAATGGGAGCGGCCTACATGGCTGAGGGAATAGTCACCCTGGCCGGAAGCAGGATGTACACAAGCCTGGCCGACACCGATGAGATCATAGACGATGCCCTGAATGGATTTGAACGCGTGTTCCAAAATATCGAAGGGGTCTGAGCGCCTGAGGATTTTTCCAAATTCTTTTCTTCATTGAGGCCAAAAGGACTCCCTTATAGACCGTTTTGGGAATAAATCCCCTGACAGCTCCCCCGCAATGGAAATAGCGAACAAATTATTCCACCAAAAGAAGGGCTTAAAGACACCTTTCCACGATGGAATTGGATCAATGGGATCGGGATGCCGCCCTGAAAAAAAATTTCTTCCCAGGAATAATTGGCCGAAAAAGAGGGTATAAGTATAAAAGGACAGGCTTAATAAAAGAAGCCTTCTTTATTGAAGAAAGGAGAAAGCATTCTTGAGCGGATTCAGTTTGAACGAAGAGAAGGCCCTCGAGGCCCTAAAAGAAGTAATTGACCCTGAATTAAACGCCTCAATTGTAGAATTGGGGATGGTAAAAAATCTCAAGGTAGAAGAAGGCATCGTTTCCCTGGATCTGGTTTTAACCACCCTGGCTTGCCCTTTTAAAGAGAGCCTCTTGAATTTAGCCAGAGAAAAAATTGCTGCCCTTCCTGGTGTGAAAGATATAAAGCTCAACCTGCTCCAGATGAGCGAGGAGGAAAAGAAAAAGCTCTTTGGGGCACGATTAGAAAAGGAGACCGGCTCTTTCAATCAGATCAAACATGTAATTGCCATACTGAGCGGAAAGGGAGGAGTGGGGAAATCACTGGCTACCGCCCTTCTGGCTCTCTCTCTGGCTCGGGCAGGAAAGAAGGTGGGGATTCTGGATGCAGACGTCACCGGGCCGTCTATCCCGCGCCTTTTTGGCCTGAGGGGTTTGCCTGATGCTACAGAGCTGGGAATCCATCCGCATATAACTCAAGAAAACATCAAGGTCATTTCCATGAACCTTTTCCTTCAGGAGGAAGGACAACCCGTGATCTGGAGGGGGCCATTGATCACTAAGGCCATCCAGCAGTTCTGGAGCGAGGTCTTTTGGGGCGAACTGGATTATCTTCTGGTGGACCTTCCGCCCGGGACGGCTGACGCTCCCCTGACGGTTTTTCAATCTCTTCCCGTAGATGGAGTGATTCTTATTACCAGCCCTCAGGAGCTGGCCAGCATGATTGTGCATAAGGCTGCGGAGATGAGCAGGGCCCTGGGGACGCCCGTTTTAGGAATTGTGGAAAATATGTCCTATTTTGCCTGCCCTCACTGTGGAAAGGAATCCGAGCTTTTTGGGCCCAGCCATGCCCAAAAGCTGGCAGGCTTACTGGGCGTTCCTCTTTTAGCAAGAATACCGGTTGACCCTCGCTGGGCTGAGTTAGCGGATCAGGGAGAAGTGGGAGAAATCCCCCTGGTACTTTTCCAGCCGATTACCGATTTTATCAGGGAAAGGCTGGACTGAAGGGAAAACCTTCGAGCGAGAGATATTCCTTCCCTTTTATGGAGGGATTCAACGCTTCCCGGGCATTTCATCCGCTTTCTCAATTGAAGAAAGGTGTATAATCTTCCCGAAAGAGCCTGGTACTTACAATTCCCACCTTAGAATCCTGGGCTTTATTACGACAAAAGGAGTCAAAGATGGTCAAATCTTTTGCTTTTCTGGCTATTCTGGGGTGTTTGGCTTTATTGATTCCAGGCTGCGGAGAAGCTCCGTCCACAGAAACTACTGCGAGCCCGACTCCGTCCAGCCCCACGACCAGCAAGCCCACCCCGAAAAAACTCCCGAAATTGTCACAGAAGGAGCAAAAAGGTTCTCCTTAGGGCAGCCTTTGAGTATTCCAATGCCACCTTTACCTTCAAAGGGGCTGAGACCATGGAGAAAATCCCGATTTACCTGGAAGAGAACTTCTATACGCCCAAAAACGGTAAATACCTGGTGGTTTACTTTTCCTTTAAAGGCAACAAACAGAATGACCCGGCGGGGATAGACACGGCCATTTTCCTTCTCAGAGACTCCCAGGGGAGAAACTATCAAATTTCCTCAGATCTTTCCAATCACGAGGTCAACGACCTGGCCCTCGGTAAAAAGATGCAGATACCGGGCATGCTTTTGTGGAACCAGGAAAATGAGGAGGATTCGCTTTTAGTTTACGATATCCCGCAGGACGCCTCCGGGCTTACGATGAACATCATTTACACGGAAGGAAAGGCAATAAAGACTTTCGCTATTATAGACCTGGAGCTGTAAAGGCCTGAGGAAGCGGTTTTATTCTATTCATGCACCAGAGGGAAAACCCTCCCCCTAGCCGAAGTAATCTGACTTGGGGGAAATCAGGAACCCTCTTTCACCTTTAAGGAAAAATGCATGAGGAATTCGCGCACGTATCCCTCTTTAATTTCACCCAGGGGAGTGGGAGTTTGATAGACGCGCTGAGGAAGGGATAGCCTCTCTAAAGAAAACCCTTCCCTTTCCTTGAAGCGATACTTCTCCCTGTGAATCGTTCGGCCAAGCTGGTGCAAATCGCCTTCTGAAAGCTCAAATCCAGCGCAGGAAAGAGTTCGCTGGACAACTTCCGGATTGTAGATTCCCCTGGCGAAGAAGCACAAAACCAGGCTGGAGAGAACCTGGCGCCACTCCTCCTCTTTGAGGATCATCTCCGCAAGTTTCTCGGGCGAAGGAAGGGTCTCCGGGGTGAACTTCTGGTCAATGGAGTAACCTGCGTTGTCCAGGTGGCTGTGACGAGCGCCCACGAGCAATCCCAGATGAGCTCCCGGGCCAGTGTGGTATCCTGCCATCTCGTTTCCCGCAAAATTCAGGGCGAATTCCTCCCCTCCGTAAATCCTGGAGGCCTCACCTACCCCTTTGCCCAGAGCTTGATAAAACTCCCCTTCTCCGGAAACAAGCTTCTCCACACCCTTGATGTATTCCTGATAATTTCCCCAGTCAAAATGCACCCCCTGGGTTTCTTTCTCGCTGATTAAGCCCCCCTGGAAGGCCTCTGTGGCCCAGGCCATAACAACGCCGGTGCTCATGGCATCGAGGCCGTAGGCCTCCACCCGATTCATCAACTTGAGGAAGGCCGAAGGTTCGGTTATCCCCAGAAGAGTGCCCAGGGCATAGATTGGTTCATAGTCATAGGAGATCATGCTCGTCTTGTAAAAAAAGGGCTCGTCCTGGTAGGGCTCGCGCAGAGCGGCGATATGGATGCATCCTACCGGGCAGTGAGAGCAGGCCAGTCTCCTGCCCAGATAGTCCCGGGTCATGGTCTCCCCGGAGATGTTTTCTGCTTTTTCCAGCTTTGAGGCGAGAAGGTTCCTTGTGGGAAGGGCAGAGAGAGCGTTCAAGGGGAGGACATTTTCCGATGTGCCAAGATCGTGGTACTTGCGCATGGCCTGAGACAGCGTGCAGGCGTCGTAAATTTCGTTGTAAAGGCGTCGGTACTCGCCAGGATCCTTGACCGGGACTTTCCCTGAACCGGAAACCACCACCGCCTTCAGATTTTTGGAGCCAAATACAGCTCCCAGACCCAGCCGGCCGAAGTGTCTGTAAGTCTCCGTGGTTACCGAAGCGTAAGAGATTCTCCTCTCTCCCGCCTTGCCAATGCGCATGATGGTGCGCACGCCAGCGCCGGGCTCGTTCTCCCTGATGATGCGACCAACCGTGAAACAGCTTCCCATTCCCCAGAGCGAGGAAGCGTCACGGAAGAACACCTCATTCCCGTGGATTGCAAGGTAAATCGGACTATGGCTGGCACCCTTAATTACGATTGCTCCGTAACCGGCAAGACGGATGGCAATGGCACTTCTTCCGCCCGCGTGGCTCTCGCCAAGGTTTCCCGTGTGAGGAGACTTAAACATGGCCACAGTTTTGGAAGCCAGGGGGAAAAGCGCGGTTAAGGGCCCCACCGCGAAGATGATCGGGTTTTCAGGAGAGAGGGGCTCTGTCCCCTTCGGACATTCCTCCTCGAGGAACCGAATTGTTACCCCCGAGCCGCCGAGGTTTTCTCTGAAGAGGTCCTCCCTGCGCTCCACCGAGTACTGGCGGCGTGTCAGATCAACATAGAGAACATTGGCTAAAGGGTCGCCTTTAAGCATGTTCCTCCTTCTCCACTTCCAGGACGGAGTGGGGGCAGAAATTGACACAGAATCCGCAGTGGACGCAGATCAAAGGCTTGCTCTGGGATTCATCCCAGAAGACGGCTCCGATCAAACAAGCTTCCCTGCATTTACGGCACCCTGTGCACAGGTCCTTATTGAGAATCACTCCCCCACCCGGCCTGGGCTTGAGAGCATCGGTGGGGCAGACTCTTGCGCAAGGGGGATCAGGACAGGCCCGGCAGACCACCACCACAAACCCTCGTTCCATTCCCCCGACCGAGCGCACCTTTATGCAGGAAGACTCCAGCCCCACCACATTGACCCGTCTGGAGCAGGCGAACATGCAGAGCTGACAGCCAACGCACCTTTCCGTATCAGAAACAGCGAGCCTGGTCACTTTTTTCATTTTATCATCCTAAAAGAGCCTTGTAAGTTTACCAACTCTTTCGGGACCGAAAAATTCTAAGAGTTGGCCGTAACCGGGAATCTTCAGGAAAAATTGGGCCTTTCTGAACATCCTAAAATCAGGAAAGAAGATAACCCTTTTAATGGCGAAGGGTTCACCCCAGAGCTCCACCACATTGGCGCATTCCTCTGGCTCAAGGAAAATATTACCCTGAAACTCCTTAAAGGCATTTCTCTTACTTTAAGCTCACGGTTCGATCGCCCGAAATTTTACAAACGAGATGTAGGCCAGGCTTTCCTGAGCTCGGTATTTACCGGAGGGAAAAGAGAAAATGAGAAAGAGATTCTTTACATCCAGGCATCGATCTCGAATAATTTTCCCCTTCAAGCTGTTTCATTTTACAAATAGCCTTAGAGGAGGTATGTGATGGAAAACACAAGGGGATTCCTTCTAATCGGAGAGAAAGTTCCCTCTCTGGAAGTCAAGACCACGATGGGGATGAAAAAAATTCCCGAGGATTTCGAGGGCAAGTGGTTCGTCCTTTTCAGCCATCCCGCTGATTTCACGCCGGTTTGTACCACTGAATTCGTGGCTTTCGCCAAAAGGGCGGATCAGTTTAAGGCCCTAAACTGCGAGTTGATCGGCCTTTCTATTGACCAGGTCTTTTCTCACATCAAGTGGGTGGAGTGGATTAAGGAGAATTTGGGAGTAGAGATTCCCTTCCCGGTGATCGCTGATGACGTGGGAAGAGTCGGAAGCATGCTGGGCATGATTCATCCAGGCAAAGGGACAAACACGGTGCGCGCTGTTTTCATCGTCGACCCCACAGGCATAGTGCGCCTGATCCTCTATTACCCTCAGGAAATTGGAAGAAACATGGACGAGATCCTCAGAGCGGTTAAGGCTCTGCAGATTTCGGACGCCAATAAGGTGTCCATGCCCGCCAACTGGCCCAATAACGAATTGATCGGTGATCAGGTGATTGTCCCACCTGCGGCGGACGTGAAGAGCGCAGAGGAGAGGAAAAAGACTCACACCTGCTACGACTGGTGGTTCTGCTACAAGCCGCTGCCGAAGTAAATTCGCATTTTGTAATCGGCAAAACAAAATTAGGGGCCCTGAATGGGGCCCTGTTTTACTTCCTCCCAATATCTGTAGCGATTACCCCGCTGCTGGCTGGAGTATGCCGAAAATATTCCCCTCCGTGTCCTCGAAGTAAGCATAATCGCCCACTCCGGGAATGTTAGTTTTATCCGTCAGCTGCTTTCCACCGGCGTCTCTGATCTTTTTAGCATACTCTCGAAGGAAGGACCCTCGATGGTGTTAATTGTCGAAGCCTTGGGATTAAAACGGGACATAATGGCACCGCTGATCCCGGGCTGATCATCCGCTCCCATTTTTGCCAGCCAGTACTCGAGTTCCGCTTCCCACTTCTTGACTTCCCAACTGAACGCTTCCCTGTAAAAATGTACTGCTCTACCGATATCATCAGCATTGATCTCAAAGTGAATCACCTTAGGCATATCCATCCTCCTTTTTTTCAAAGATAGCGGTTTAAAGAGCCGCCTGCCAGAGCGCGCCTAAGTGGAGACGATCTGGCTCGTTCTTGGAGGGAGGGTCAAGGTCCGCGGAGTTGCCATAAATAAAAATCAAGGAGGCTCTCAATCCGGCCTTCGGCTTGTAGAATTCTGTAAATTTCAGGGTTCCACAGCCAGAGGCTTCTGGACCGCTAATCCGGTTTTGGGCGCTGCCTCAGGAAAGGGAGAAAGAGTGAAATCCTCAAAGCGAAATCCCAAAAGAAAAAAGGGAAGGACTCAAAGCCCCTCCCCCTTTTTCTTCAAAGAGTTTAACCGCCTGAATAGACGTGGGCTATAACAATCCTGTCTCCGCTTTGAAGTTTGTCCTCAGGCTCAATGCTCTTACCGTTCCGGGTAATGATCATGGGAAGGACTGGCTCAACTTTTAAGAGGCGAAACAGACCCTCTAATTTAGTGCCCCCTGGAACCTCGAGTTCTTTCTCATTAAAACCCAGCTTTATAGCCACGGGTCCTATCAGCCTGACGAATACCTTCATCTTCCGCCCTTTATTCCTCTAACTTGATAAATTTTTCCACTTCTTTGGCTTCTTCCTCCAGGCCCAGGTCTTTGGCGGTCTTTTTGGTGGGAATTCCCCTTTTGTCCCAGCCGCGGATGTCATAGTAGTGATCGAGGAGCTGATTGTATTTGTCCAGCTCCAGGACTTTTCCAGCAATTATGCCGTCCTTGTCGGCGTTGGCGGGATCAAACCAGGCCATGGGAGGATAGTCCCTTGTCCTGTCCCAGTCCGGGAACTCCCGGGCCCAGAAGAACTTCATTAAGGAGTAAATGCGGTCTGAGACCTTCCAGAAGTCGTCAAAGGTCCAGCTCAGGCCGGTGATCTTGTTAAAATAGACCGGGTAGTGCTCCAGGCCCCAGCCTAGCTCCACCCAGGGGAACTTGCAGGCGGGCAGGAACTCGAAAAGCCCTCCGCGGATGCGTTGGAGTTCGATCACTTTCTCTGCCTTCTCCCTTCCGTAGGACTCGCGGGTGGTGTACTTGATCTCGAAGGTGATTACCCAGGATTCCTTGTGATGAGCGCCGATGGGGCTCGTTCCGTAGGATAAAGCCATTCCGGGAATGAACTTGCAGTTGTAGGCGGAAATCTCCAATCCCTTGACGTGCATGGCGTAGTCGGAGGAACCTTTTCCAATCTTCTGCGCCATGCGCATGGTACCTTCTGCCAGGAAGTCCCCTACTCCTTTTCTTTTGACGATGAGCTTCAGGAGCTCTTTGGCCTTTTCCGCATCCCCGAAGCGGAAATCGCCCTCAATAGCTCCGTGATCAATGGCATCAGCGTAAAAAGCTAAGACTGCTCCGGCGGAGATGGCATCAATTCCCAGATCATCGCAGAGGTAGTTCAGTGAGGCCACCTGATCCAGTTCGAAAATCTCCAGGTCGCTTCCCAACATTCCGATATTCTCGTAGTCCATCTCGGCCTCGCGTCCCTCGTGGTCCCTGATGGCAATCCCGCAGCGCATGGTGCAGTTGGGGCATCCGTACGTTGCTATCCTGGCCGCGTTCAGACGCTCACCGTCAATCTTCCAGGCATCCGGATGGAAGGTTTTGCGCATGTTACGCACGGGGAGAGCGGCCATCTCGTTGCACCAGGCCAGAACGCCCGTGGTTCCCTGTTTGGACCAGCCCGTTCGCTTGTCCAGATCTCCTACCTTTTTGAGATCGCCCAGGCCAACCTCCTTTATTCCCTTGGGGTCTGCCACGGGGATCTCCTTCGTCCCCTTGGCGACGATGGCCTTAATGTTTTTGGATCCCATTACAGCGCCAATTCCTGGCCTTCCACCGGATCTCCCCTCCATGCTGCGAATTACCGCGTAGAGGACCTTATTTTCTCCACCAGGGCCAATGGTGAGCAAGCCCACTCCCCGTCCGTACTTCTTGTAGAACCAGTCGTTGGTTTCGTAGGTTCCCTTGCCCCAGACCTCGTCGGCGGGCAGGAACTCCACTTTGTCGTCCTCGATGTAGAGGTAGGTAGGTTTTTCTGCAATACCTTCCACGATGAGAGCGTCGTAACCGGCTTTTCTCAGCTGCTCGGTCATGCGAGTGCCTAAATTTCCATCTCCGTAACCGCCAGTGAGGGGAGATTTTGCCGCTACAACGGTTTTCCCGGTGTTGGGAGCAGGAATCCCGGCAAGAGGCCCTAAAGCCACGATCAGCTTGTTCTCAGGCCCCAGGGGATCAATTCCCGGCTTCAGCTCGTCCCAGAGAATTTTGAGAGCAAATCCGCGTCCGCCTACCCACTTGGTTGCGAAGTCTTCGCCATAGGTCTCTTTCCGGAAAGTCTTATTGGAAAGGTTTACCCTGAGAATATTACCAGTCCATCCCTTCATAATGAACCTCCAAAAAGATATTTAGGGCAAAACAATCATCCACAAAAATTGGCGCTCTGTCAACCATTGGGGTGAAAATAAAATTTTTTATTTTACATTTTGCCGTTCTACTGAATTTTCTTCTGCCTGAAAGCAATCCGCCTATTCCTTTTGATGCTCCTGCTAAAGACTGGATTCAGTACCGTGAAAACCGCGGAATCCCTTCTTTTTTTATCCACAATTGGAGAGTAAAATTAGCTGGCTTGGAGCTTTTTGAAGCAGACGAAAGGGATTAAGAGAATGGATGGCGGTTCCCCCTTTTCCAATTTCTGGGATTTCGGCGAGGTGATTTTCCTCAACCACGGCTCGTTCGGTGCCTGTCCAAAGCCGGTGCGCGAAAGGCAGCATGAGCTGAGGGAACTTATGGAGAAGGAGCCCGTGGAGTTCCTGGCCCGTAACCTGCAGGGGCTTCTTGCGGAAGCGCGCAAAGCCTTGGCCGATTTTGTGGGTGCGCAAAGCGAGGACCTTGTCTTCCTGCCTAACGCCACCCACGGGGTGAGCGCAGTTTTGCGATCACTTTCCTTTAAAGAAGGGGATGAAATAATCTGCACCAATCACATCTACTTTGCCTGCGCCAACGCCTTGAGTTTCATCTCCTCCCTGACAGGAGCAAGGATAGTGTACGCCCAGGTCCCCTTCCCTCCCCACTTGAAAAAGGATCTGATCGTCCCCATCCTCTCTTCGGTCTCCTCGAGGACGCGTTTGGTTTTGATCGACCACATCTCCTCCCCCACGGCTCTCATTTTCCCAATTAAGGAAATCGTGCGGGAGTTAGAGGGAAAAGGCATCCCTGTTTTAGTGGACGGAGCCCACGGTCCAGGGATGGTTCCCCTGAACCTGGATGAGTTTGAAGCGAGCTTCTATACGGGAAACTGCCACAAGTGGCTGTGCGCTCCCAAAGGATCGGCCTTTCTCTGGGTGAGAAAGGACTGGCAGGAAAAAATCAGACCTCTGGCCATCAGCCATTTAGGTGGAGACTACGATTCATGTGAGAACCCCTTCCAGGTGGAATTCTCCTGGAGCGGGACCATGGACCCCACCCCTTACCTCTCCATCCCCTACGCCCTCCGCTTCCTTGCTTCCCTATATCCTGGAGGAATCGAGGGGGTAAGGAAAAGAAACCACGAGCTGGCGCTTTACGGAAAAAAGGTTCTGAGTGAGGCCCTGGGTTACGAGCTTCCCCTTCCGGAGGAGTTCATCGGCTCTATGGTCTCCTTCCCTATCCCTCCTTTGAAGGAGAAGCCCACCGTTCTCAAAGGATTATGGGACCCCGACCAGGAGCGCCTGTTTAAGGAGTATAAAATCGAGGTCCCGATCATGTTCTGGCCCGAGGAACCATACCGCCTGATCCGCATCTCCGCCCAGGCCTACAACGAAAAATGGCACTATGATCTCCTGGGAGACGCCCTACGGGCCATTTTTTTTAAGAATCACTAAAAATCAAGCCAGACTTTTGCCCAGCCTTTCCACAGCAAGGGGAATATCCCCAAGGTCGGCAATCGTGAGATCGGGTTTTTCGACTTCGCCCTCCGGATCTTTCAGAGAAAGGTTTGTCCTGTTCAGGCTTTCAAGGTAGGCGCGTTCATAATCGGTCTGGGGTGAGAAACCCTTCTTTTCCGAACTTAATTTCACCCTTATGGTGCGCATCCCCAATTTTTTAGCGGGCACGATGTCGTTATCAATGCGGTCCCCGATCATCACAGCTTCCCCTGGAGAGCAATTGGCCATCCCTAACAGCTTGAGGAAAAAAACCGGATCCGGTTTGGAAACCCCCATCTCCTCGCTGATACCCAGAATTGAGAAGAAGGAAAGCAGACCGTGCCTTTTCAAAGAATCGCGGCAGGCTCTGATCTGATTTGCGGCAAGGGCCAACTTGTATCTTTCATTGAGGGCATAAAGCATCTCTTTGGCCCCAGGTAAGGGAGGATTAAGGGATGGATAACTGCAATTTAAGTGCTTCTGAATTTTCTGGTTCAGGTTTTTCCAGCTTTTTTCATCGAGGAACCTTAAACCCAGAGTTCTGAAATCCCCGTACTGATTTTCCATGATCAGGCGCTCCGCTTCAGCCATCAGGTCCTCGAAGATAAACTCCGGAAGACGAAGGTGGATCTCCTCATAAATCATGCCATAAACGAAGGCCATCAAAGGATCATCATTGAAAATCAGGTTGCCGGCATCTAAGAAAACCCAGCGAATCATTGAGCCCTCTTCAAATCCATCCTCCCCAGGCTTAAGGAGACGAGGTCCCTTGAAGGAAGAAATCTAAAAAATTGTAATTTTGTCACCATAACCCTTTAACGCTCCTATTGGCTTAAATCGTAATCCAGAAAAGAATGCGCATTGCTTTAAGCCCCTTGCATTTTACCGGGCAAAGCAGGGAAAACCATGGTGAAAGGGGGCTTCGAGCGTAAGAGGGGGTTTAGCCGGAACATTTTTTCTTCACCTGAATATTATTTCTGGCAGGTGGGGCAGATATAGGAAGAGGTGCTCCCCGTTTTTATCTTCTGGACTGTAATCCCGCATACCGGGCAGGGCTTGCCCTCCCTGTAGCCCACGAGGAAGTCCTTATATTTTCCCGGCTGATTGAAGAGATTCCTCTCGTAGGCCAGCCCTCCCAGGGCCGCAGCTTGTTTCAGGTTCTCCCTGATCACCAAAAACAGCCTTTTCAATTCCTCCTCAGTGATTGAAGGAATCCTGTGCCCAGGGTGAAGGCCAGCACGAAACAGGATGTCATGGATGTACACATTCCCGATCCCGGCGATGTTCTCCTGGTCCATCAGGAAGGACTTAATCCCTCCATTCTTACCTGAAAGGAGCTTCTGGAAATTTTTCAGGGTGTACTCCCGGCCATCCAGAGGGGAGATCCCCAGGGATGAGGTCATCCGATGCCCTGAGAGTTCTTCCTCCCTTACCACGTGGGCGTACCCGAACCACCAGAAATTGATCGTAAGCAGGGACCCATCATGAAAATTTATCTTCAGTTTAAACTTGTCCGGAAGGTCCTTTTCCTCCGGGAAATAGAAAACTTCCCCTCCCATTCCCAAATTGAGGAGGAACCTGGTCCCCGGATGGAGCTTCGCAAAGATCCACTTTCCGTGAGGGGTGACCTCACGGATTTCCTTATTTATGAGAAGCTTCTCGAAGTCTTCCAGAGGGAGGTTTAAGCACTTCGCCTGCTTCACCTGGAGCTCCACTATCCTCTTGCCCTTCAGGGTTTCGTCCATCTGCCTGGCTAAGTTCCAGATCTCTGGCAATTCCGGCATGTCGCTTTCTCCTCTTTAGGATAGGAAAAGTCAAACTGATATTGGAGCTCAAGTCAATGGACGGGTTTATCTTGTTGACCCTATCCTTTCCATCACCAAGGACGAGGATTACCTGCTAAACCCTGGGAAGCAAGCAAAGGTAAAAGAGCTGAGGGGCAAATTGACCAATTGGTTTATAAACCCTACGGCCTAAGCCAAGAGGAAATCGAAATTGTGGAAAGAGAAACCCAAAGGTAAGTTAATACAGGTCAAACAAGCCCTCAAAACCAGCACCAACCGCTCGAGCAATTATTATGTTTCCTCTTTCTCCCAATCCTCCGGAACCCACAAATGCTTTTCTAACTCCACGGAGCCCTCCTTTCTGAAGGAAATCCCTTCCATTTCCAGAAGCTGGCGCTGGATGCCTTCTCCGAAAATGTGAGGGGGGGCAAGCTGACCCTTTGAATTCACCACCCTATGATAAGGAAGCTGAAGTCCTGAAGGTCCTGACCACAGGGCCCAGACTACCATCCGCGCCCCTCTGGGATTCCCCAGAGCCCGTGCAATCGCCCCGTAGGTGGTCACCTTTCCCTCGGGGATTCTGGCGACGATCTCTAAAACCCTGCGTGCAAAATTATCCATTTCCCTTCAATCAAAAAATCTTCTGGCGAGAATTTCCATACCAAACCCTCCGAGAGACCCAGAATCAACAAAACCACAATTTCCCGGGCCATCACCATTAAGAAAAAAGGGGGGCCGTAGGCCCCCTAATTCCCTTTTTACGGTTTAACTCTAAAACACTCCCACGAGAAGCGAGAACTCCTTCTCCGGGGGTCCGCTTTCTCCGGCCTTTACATAGATCAGCTTAAGGGGAATCTGGCCTGGAGAAACGGGGACGAACTTGAGGGTGAATATTCCCGGGGCTCCCAGCAATTCTGATTCCGCCTTGAAGGAGGGCTCACCTTCTATCTTGAGCACAGCCCCCTCGCAGGACTGGATCTCCCAGCTGTACCCTGCGGAGGGATTTCCGGGAAGGGCGATTTCCAGCTCGTTTAAGGGCATAACGAGATAAACTGCACAACCGGAATCCTGATCAGAAAGAGCAATTTTTCCTTCCGGTTCCAGAATTTTCACCTTCAGGGTGAACTCCTTGAGGGGAGGAACGCTCTCCCAGGGCCTGAGGTAAACGAGCTTGATCGTGGTCTCTCCGGCTTTGCCCAGAGTCAGGAAGTTGAAGGTGAACTTCCCACCGGCACCCACGATATTGGTCGGGGACTGGGTAGTGTAAATCGGCTCCCCCACCAGTTTTACGAGGCTCTGATCGAAACCGTTGACCTCCCAGGAGTATCCTGTCGTGGGGTTTCCTTCGAGCACCACCGAGAAGAGCTGAAAGTCGTTAGAAATGTAAAGGGTCTTCCCGGAGAACTCCTCGCTCAAAGCCAAGGGATCGGCGATGCGCACTTCGTACTTGCTCTGATCCCAGGTGACATTCTTTCCCAAGGCTTCAGAGATAAAGCGGGCAGGGACGAAGGTCCGGCCATCGAAAATAAAGGGTTCCACGTCAGAGGAAATCTGATTTCCGTTTACCAGGATGGAGATGTCCCTGTAAGTCACCTCGATCTGTTTGTTTCCCGTGCTGGCCTCTACGAAAGCTGTGCCCGCCACCAAAGCCACCAGGAGAATAATTACAACCGTCCTCTTAATCATTTTTTCATCCTCTCACATCAAGATAATTATTTGACGGTATAATGGTCGGGTGGTTCCAGTTTATTGTTCATAAAACTTCAAAACCCGAAGAGCTTTCAAAGTGATCCATTTGCTCGGCTTCCCTTTAGTTTCGATACTCACCAGGAATCGCCCATTAAAAGTGCGCTCTAAGATCCACTGGCCTTGGGGGCTCTGCTTTGACACCAGAAGCTCAATGGCTTCCTGTATCCTGTTGTCCCTGTACCTCAGCTTTGTGAATATTTCCAGAATCTCTAAAGCGTCGGTGTCCCACATATCTGGAAAGCCAAACTGCAGCCATGATGGAATCGAAATCTGACTGAGGTCATGACTTCTTCTGAAGATGCGATGGGCGAGCAGGAATTCTTTTCCCTGGTCCAGCTTTTTCTGGACCTCCCTGGATCTCAAATGGGGAGGGATTTCGGCTAAAGCTTTCAGCGCCTTGACCACCCCCATGAAACAGGAATGCTTTCCCCAGCACTTTTCCTTTCCTTCGTAGGGCCATCCAGCAGGGACCTTTTGGCATCCATCATCAAACCGTTGGTAACTGATTACCCATTGAATAGCCCTTTGCAGGCGAGGATCGTGCAAGTACCCAAGCCTGATCAGGCTCCATACCATATTTCCGGTTAAGCAGGGGAGAACGCAGTCATGCCGACCACCTTTTCCCGGAGTACCTTTGTAGGAAAAGGCACCGCTTTCTCTGTCCTGGGAATGCTCCAGGACGAACTCACAGGCTTTGGCAACTCTTCGGTCTCTTCCGTCAGCCCCCAGTTCCGCTAAAATTATCAGTTGCCAGACGGTCCCCCTGTACTTAGCGCGGACGTAAAAGTCCTCAGGGTTGCCCCAATGACCATCCTGGCCTTGCTCCTCCAAGATTTTGGGGGCTGTTCCCCAATTCATAATGCGCTCTTTGGCCCTTACCACGTCTGGGTCTGTGCCTGGCTTGTCTTCAAGGTCTGTAAGGGTAAAGTAGCGCACAGAAGGGGTATTTTCCTCAAGCAACCAGGGAATGGGATTGCCCTTCAACAAAGACCTCCAGCCTAACCCTCTTTTTCCGTCTCCATTCCTACTCATGGAAGATCCAGCCTGCACAATTCCGCTGCCTTTCTCACCGCAAATTTCACTCGTTCCACGCACTGGTTGTCGTGGACGGTCGCGAAGTATTCCTTCAAACCTTCCGGGGTCTTCAGGTCTAAGCCTGTGAGCTGGCGACAATTCAGGTGACCAAACCTCTCCTGGAAGGCTCGAAGGTAATCGCTCATAAGATTCCAGGCGCGCTCTGGGCTCTCTTCCTTTTTGTCCCTGCCAAACTTAATTCCCATAATCAGGGCCACGCCGGAAACAGACCCACAAAGAAGGCCGTTCAGGCTGACTCCTGCCCCAATTGCCGTGGCAATTCTGGGAATCAGGTCTGAAGGAACTTGAAGGTATTCAGAAAGGGCAAGAAGCACACTCTCGGCGCAATTATAAGGCCTTCCCTGAGGGAAATTCGCCGGTCTCTGGCAAAAATAATGGACTACCTTTTCCTCCAGCTCCTTCAAAATAATAGATAATTCTTCCACCGCCTTGCACTCCTTTCTCTACTCTAAGTTTAACGCCTTTGGTGAAATTGTCATAAAAAATCCTCGACAGCAAAAGTCAAAAAAGGGAGAATCAATCCATGGATATAGACTGGATCCCCAACGAGCTTCTCAGAAGCCCTTCGCCTTCCATTCGCTACCGCATCAAGAAGGAGGTCCTGGAGCTCGATCCCAATTTGTCCGCAATGCGAAAACTTGAAGAGGAAATCCTCCTCGACCCTCTGGTCTTAAAGACGCTTGAGCTCTTTGGGCCTGCCGGATTTCAGGGTTCCCGCTTTCATACGCAAGGCCTCAGGAAGGGGGAGGAAGCTTTGGAAGTCTCCCTACGGATTTTCTTTGAAAAGAGAGTAGATCCTGACCATCCCAAACTCAAGAAAGCCCTGGACGACCTGGAGGCTGCTTCCCCTGATTTCGATCGGGAGTTTCACCATGTGGGAGGAATTTTAGATAAATTCGGGCTGGGTGGATCCTCCCTGATTCGAGCCTATCTCCTGGCGCGCGGCGGAAGGGGGGAAAGCAAGTTCGTCCAGGGGGAAATAGCTAAGGTCATCCGGACATTGGAGTATGTAGCGGGTGTGGAAACTTTAAAGGATGTGGCAGAGGATTACAGGGGAAAGTTGGTTTTTCGTCCGGGAGCGCTCTGGCCCGACATTTACCATTTCCGGCTCCTGGCGTTCACGAAAAGCTGGCGCAATGCGAAAAACTTCTGGACGGTGGTAAAGGCCCTCACGAACCTGACAAGGTTATCTCCCATTCCCTCAATTTACTTGAAGTTCAAATCCCGGCTGGTTGCTCCGGCCACGGTCTACGCCCTGGACTTCTCTGGCAATTTACACGAGTTCAAAGAGCAGGAATGGGCTTTCTGGTTCGAACGGTGCGAACTCCTGGGAAGAATGGGAATTCTCATGGAGGTTCCCCTTCTTCGAAAACAGGTGGAAGCGCTCAGGGGGATCGTTTCCTCGGGAGCGAAGCAGTTTCGGCGGTTCAGGAAGCACCGCGCCTGGACAAACTGGTCCAGCTACATGGGCCTGGCTCTGGAATCGGACTGGAGTTCAAAGGAGGCCCGGGTAAGGGATGCCCTTTTCCGAAGCTTGCTCATTCTTCATTTTTCCGGTGTGTTAGATAGGGCACAGGTTTAACATCTTATCTTTTAGCGTTGGCGTCTCCTCTAACTGTCTTTGTGCCGCTTTTTCTGCAAAATCGGCACCGCCGGCACCGCAATTGGTGGCTTTTCGACCTTCTTCTGGGAAAATTTTCCCGACCGGCGTGTTGCCTCACATTAAAATCTAACTGAAAGTTAAATGAGCTTTTAAGTATCTGTTCCAGGTGGGTGTTGATGAACTCGCTTCGTTATCGGAGTCTATCCCCAAAAGCTCAAAGGGCGATGTTTCCTTATTTCTTTTATCGCTTCAGGCACCCACTTCTTTTTCCTCTCCCCCTTAATTGCTGCCAATAGTGAGCCTGAATATCCTTTTTTACCCACTTCTGCTCCGTATCAACTCCGCTTCTCCTCCGCTTCCACTCCGCTTGAAGGTTAAAAAAAGGAGAAATGAAAAATGGCTAAAAGTGTAAGGGAGATTCTGCGCCTGGTATTTACGACCTGCGAGGGGAGGGGCTGGTACTTTTTCTTGACCCCAGCCTGGTCTCCCTGAGAGAAAGCGTTGAAGGTAAATTAATCTTTTAGAGGAGAATATGTATTTCCTTTAGATTTTTTAAATGAGGCAACCGCCCATTTTCGTTTAGATCTTTGAGGATTCAATTCGGGGTCTTCCTTTAGGCACTCCATTTTTCTAAAATTGCAAAAACTGGAAGGAGATAGGATGAGGAAAATTATCATTGAGGATCAAATTTTTCAAATGTTCCCTAATTTTAAACGGGGATTGGTGATCGTCCGGAACATGAAAAATCATGCTTCCCATCACGAGATCGAGGAAATGTTAGAAAATCAGAGAGCCCTCTGTCAAGACTGTCCCCTGGATCACGACTTCATCAAGGCCTGGGAGGAGATGCACAGGAAATTCGGCTCCAATCCCAACAAGTTTCCCCCATCCATTAAGTCCCTGGTAAAAAGGGCGCAGAGGGGGGACCGGATACCCTTCATCAACTCGGCGGTGGCCCTTTTCAACTACATCTCGCTGAAGTACCTCCTTCCCTGCGGCGGGGATGATGTGGATACAATCAAGGGAAACCTCAGGTTGGGAATTGCTCGGGGAGACGAGAACTTCCTCCCTCTGGGCGGAACGGAGATCGAGCATCCTGTACCCGGAGAGATCATCTATTACGACAATCAGACCAAAAACGTGATGTGCCGAAAGTGGAACTGGCGCAACGGCGATTTCTCCAAAATTCTGCAGAGCACCAGAAAGGTCGTAATCAATGTGGACGGCGCGGAGACGGTCCCGGAAGAAGTGGCGATTAAGGCCCGGGACGAGCTGGCGGAACTCCTTTCCCAGAAGTGCGGAGCCCAGCTGACCGTGGATCTCTTGAGCAGCGAAAAGAGGGAATTAACCATAGAAATTTAGGGCTTTCGTCCGGCGAAATTATTTTCCATCCAGCCGTTTCCGCCAGGTTTAAAAGAGTTAATTTTGTTTCCGAATGCCGAAGGCTTCCTTTCAAATATTTCTTGCCTGAAAGCGGAGACTTTGGGCCTATGGCTTTGCATGGTCTTCAGGCGGCTGGGGCTGAAGGGGATACTGTAATGTTATGGATGGGCTCTATTCCTGAAGCCCAGGCCTAATTGCCCTTATTCCTTCCCCCTCAAACTCGAAAAAGTTAACCCTTCCCTTTCTTTGGGGAATTTCTCCATCCGGGGGCTTTGAGCAGTAAATGGCGTACCCTTTCCGGATGTGACCTTCTTCTGTCAGTAGAAATCGGTAAATCGAGGAAAACAGAAAAACGTGAAGCTCGACGTGGATCGTTCAGCTCCAAAAAGCGCTTACCCTAAAGCCTGTATAATCTGGAGAATCGCGCCTTAAGACCCTAAAGGGGCGCTCCTTATGCCAAAACTGAGGGTAGTTCCTACTTATTGCAGATTTCCTTGCGGATTTTCTCCAGCCGTTCCTGGTTCAGATAGGGCTCGACAAAGACTCGGATGGTCTCCTCGTCGAAATCTTTTCCCTTGATCACTTCCTCTCTCGTTGTGAGCCTGGTCTTAAGCTTATCGCAGGGATATTCCTGGCACTCGGCGCAGGTGGAATATCCGCGCTCTCGAACACAGGGGCGCACCAAACAGCCCGAGTCCAGGGCCTTCCCCTGGGAAAAACATCCCTTGCAATAGATTTCTCCTGGGGGCATGCGGAAGCCAAAAACCTTGAACCAGCCGTCGGAAGTTGCCCTGCGAAGTTCGTCGTTATTTTCCATCGTGGCCTTAAAAGCCAGGCAGGCACCGCAGTCAAAACCGCAACCGGAAATTTTCTCCACTTTTTTCTCCTTTCCTTTATTGGATTCATATAAATCTGCCCGCGTTCGCTTAACTGTCAGGAAAAAGTTCGAATTTAATGTTTGGAAAACCGCAATCTGTCCATTACACAGCGTCTCCTTCTTAATTTCTTTTTTGCCCAAATCCTTTATAATTAAGATATCAATTGCCTTTCAAAAGGCCAGGGAGGATCATTTGAAAAATATTATTTTGGGGGCCCTTTTCTGCCTCTTATTGCTCTCTATTGGCACCATGGTCTCTGCCTCTACAGAGCGAACCATCGAGCTGACTATCGACAGCAACACCATGCTTGTGGACGGAAGCGCTGTAACCATGGACGTGGCCCCTTTCATTAAAGATGCTCGCACTTTCGTTCCTTTGCGCTTCGTCTCCGAGCAGTTAGGAGCCATCGTCACCTACACCTCGAAGCCCGATGGCACTACGGACAAGGTAATCGTAAAAATGCCGGTGAGCGCACCTCCCTCTCCAACTCCCTCCTCTCCCACTCCCACACCAGGAAACATCGTGGGCAAGGTTACTTCCGAAGGAGCCGCTCTGACCGTGGTCAAGGTCACCAAACTCTCCAAAATCGGCATCTGGGTGCCAGAGAATGCAGGTGATGTTTTCCTCAATGTGGAGGTCATCTTAGAGAACGTTTCTCGCGAGAAGATTCAGGGGAATTCGCTTTATTTCAGCCTCAAAGATAAAGACGGCAAGGCTTACGGCCATTCCATCGCCGCCCTTGATCCCCGGTTTCCCCTCGGTGACTTCGGCCCGGGGCAAAGCGCTCAGGGAAACGTGGCTTTCATAGTGCCTGAGACGGCAAGCGGGTTTGTTTTAAGCTTTCAGGATTACCTTATGGACAATCCCTTGACCATCGAGTTGGGGCTTTAGGGCTTAGAGAGAGAATCTGGTTCAACTTCCCTCAATTTCCCTTGTAGGACCAGTCCCAGAACCAGTAGGCCAGGCCCTTGAACTCGCCCCAGCCTGCGAAGGCGGCTTCCACGTCCCTGGGTTTGACCGGTTTCCCGGAGTGCCACTCGTGGGAGACCAGCTTCAGCGCCCAGGAGTCCACGGGAATAAAATCGTATCGACCAAGGAGCATGAGCAAGTTGCCCGCGGCATAACTCCCTACCCCCTTGATCTTCATCAACTCCTTACGCAGCTCGGGAGTGGGGAGAACGGAATTCTTTAAGCTTTCCAGGTCCAGGTCTCCGCTTGCCACCTTCAAAGCCAGTTCCCAGACGTAGGGAGCGCGGTATCCCATCCCGGTTGAGCTCCGAAGTGTCTCGGGGCCGATCTCCACCAGGCGCTCAGGGGTGGGGAAAGCGCGGCGCTGAGAATCGCCGGGGATCGGCTCGCCGTATTGCTCCACGAGCAATCGGTTCATGCGCACGGTCGAGCGCCAGACGGTGTTCGTGGTAAGGATGGTTTTTACTATGTCCTCAAAGAGAGTGGCCGAGCGGAGGATGCGACCGTAAGCTTTCTCCTCCACCTGCGCCAGCTTCGGCTCATTTCTGGCGCACTCGTAAAAAGGGCTAAGATCAAGCTCCATAGCGAACATCCAGCGGAGCAAGGTTTCCAGTTCCTCCTTTTCCTCTTTTCTAAGCCCAGCTTGAGCCTCCGCAGATATCCCCTCATCCATACCCCTCATCGAAAGATGGAGAAGCTTTCCAGATTTCAGGCGGAGGATGTACTCCAGCTCCCCGCGCTCTTTATCATACTTAAAGGGAGCAAGCTGCACCCATCCGTGGGAGCGAACTGTGGACTCGAAAGAAAATGGCGGCTTTGCTTTTAAGGTTATTTTCATCTTCACCTATTATCCTTTTCTGGTTTTAGGAAAATCCTATTATTAGATTTCAAGAAAAGGGGAACAGTTCTTCTCGGGCGAATCAATTCCTTTTATGCCCTGCTCTTCTGTGTGGATCAACTCTCTGAGCGAACTTTTACAGGAATTCCTGGCCTTTTATTTTCCTCCTGCATAAGGCGAATTTTGCGCTAATTCAAGGTCTGCTGAGTTTCAAACTCCGCCGGATACAAACTGCAGGTGGAGAATAACCCTGTGACTTACAAGAATTGTGGGCCGTTTCTGCCATTGAAAACGGATGGCGGCTTCCACAAACCATGCGTACGTAGAAGCCGCCAATTGAAAGAACTATTTAAACATAGATGTCCTTTTTTCTATAGAGTGCAAAAGTCAAAAGGATGAAGAGAGCGGTTAAGCCCAGGAAGAATAAGAGGCGCCACCACTCAAAACCGTAAAAGCCTCTGACCACATCAATGTCCCCATATTTAAAAGGGCTTACCCAGCGCAGGAAGCTCACCTTCTCCGAAGCTTTGGCGAAAGCATCAATGATGTAAGTTACCAAAACCAGTCCTGTCCCCACCCCTACCAGGGATCGACCTCTTTTCATGAGCAAGGAGATAAAAAGGCCCAGAGCGCCAAAGAGGCTGGTAAAAAGCAAGCTGAAGAAACCGAGCGAGAGCACCCCTTTCAGGTCAAAATTCGTCCCGAAGAACCCTGTGAGCCCAATCAGCACGGCACAAATTATAGCGACGTTAAATGCAAAGATGTAAGTGAAGAAAGCGAGCGTTTTACTGGCTACTACCTCAGACCTGGTCAGGGGACGGGTGAGAAGGAACTCGGCGGTCCTGCGATTCTCCTCTTTAGAGATGATTTCCATTCCGAACGTGATCGCGAAAATCCCCCCAAGGAGGTAAGCGTAGAAACCGTGGTAGGTAGCGTAGATGCCAAGAGGGTTGCTCCAGGACTCTACATCCATTCCAAAGACTTTTTTAATTGCTTCAGGGTAAACCTTGAGAAAGGTCTCGAGTTGTTCCCGATCACGGAGTATTGAAGGGACGACGGAGACGGTAAAAATAATGAATATTACCAGAAGCGAGGTCCAGATAATGAATCTTACTCGATTGCGCCTTAATTCTTTGAAATAAAGGTTCCAGTTCATTGCTCTCCTCCGTAATAGTGCATGAAAATCTCTTCTAAAGATGGCTCTTCGATGGTCAGCCTCTCCATGGGGAGGCGAGAGAGGGCCTCGAGAAGTGAGTTTACCTCCCCGGAATAGAGAAATTCCACCTTTTCTCCCTGGACTGATAGGGATTTGACCCCTGAAAGGCGAAGGGCTGCTTCCGGAATGGGCGTCCTTGATTCCAGATGCACCCTGCTCAAGTTCTTTTTCCTCAAGCTGGCGATGTCCTCTACAGCAACCACCCTCCCCTCCTTGATTATCGCCACCCTGCGGCAGATCCTTTGCACCTCGCTCAAAATGTGTGAGGAAAAGAAAACGGTAACCCCTTGTTCGTTCTCCCGGCGCACTATTTCGTAGAAACGGGCCTGCATCAGGGGGTCAAGGCCATTCGTGGGTTCGTCCAGAATCAGGACCTTCGGCTTGTGCAGAAAGCATTGCAGGATGGCAACCTTCTTCTTGTTACCAGAAGAGAGATCGGTGATGTTGCGGGAAAGGTCCACCTGAAAGACTTCCGCCAATTCCTGAAGCCTGTCGTTCAAAGGGGCCCCATAAAAGCGGGCAGAGTATTCCAGAAGCTCCTTCACGGTCATCCCGTCGTAGTACTCCACTTCCGAGGGCAGGTACCCGATGTGCCTTTTGATCTCTCTGGCGTCCCGCATGATGTCCATTCCCAGGATGGAGGCACTTCCCCTTGTGGGAAAAATCAAACCTACAAGAGTGCGGATTGTGGTAGATTTCCCCGCGCCGTTCGGGCCCACGAAGCCAAAGACTTCTCTTTCCTCCACTTCCAGGTCCAGGTCGATGATCCCGCGGTGTTTTCCGTAAAATTTGGTCAGCTTCCTGGTCTCAATGACTTTCACTGCCTTTCCCTTCCTTTCTTAATTCTTCCGCAAAACGCTCCAGAGAATCTTCGCTGAAGAGCTTGAGGGATCCGGGAGGGGCCCCCAGAAGCCTCTCTAAAACCCCTTCGTAAAAGAGATAAAACTCCTTCAAAAGACGTGCCTCCCCCTGGCCCTTCTGAATACGGAGCAAAATGTGGTAGAGCTCTTCTCCCAGGATCGCCTGCACCCTCATCAGGAATTCAGCCAGGCCCTCGACGCTCACAGGTGAAAGAACCCCCTCTTTTGCTCCCTCTTTGATGAATTCCTCAAAAATGGGCTTCAGGAGCTCCACGGTCTTCTCTGTGAGCTTATATCTGAGGAGGATGTTCTTCTGGTCGCAATAGGCTTGTAAGAGAGCCATCGCGACCTGGGGATTGAGCTCTTGCAACTTGATTTCGCTTGAGAGCTGGCAGAAAGCGTTGATCTTCTCGATGGCGTTTCCAGAAAGATTTTTGGTGCGCTCATTTACCTCTTGAACCAGCCTTCTGGCGTAGCGCAGGATCACTCCCTCAAGGAGCTCCTCCTTGGAGGGGAAGTAGTGGTAGAAAGTACCCTTGGCTATTCCCACAGTATCGATGACTTCCTGGACTGTGGTCTCGTCGTAGCCCTTCTGGAAGAAAATCTGCTGGGCTTTGTCCAGAATTTCGTTTTTCCTTACTTCGTGAGACTTGGCTCCTTTTCTCATTTTTTCTCCTCGGCGTCCGGTCTTTTTTCGATAGTTTTTTGCCATTGTTTTTTATCGGTCTATTAAACACTATTGGCTTTTTGCTATCGGCTCTTTTTGCCTCTCCAAAACCCGACCTTTAAAAATTAGACCGACCGTCGGTATAATAATTGTAAAAAAGAAGGTTGTCAATATCCTTTTCACTCCCTTATGCCCGATCAAATAATCTCCAGAGGTGCTGCCTGTCCCCATAAATCCTACCTAACCTTTCCTTTAGAGGGGTGCATGACATACTTTGACCCTTGGAGCATTTAATTTGAAACGTTCGCTATTTGTCTCAGCGCCCCAATCAGGACGGTCGCTCGTACTTTCAGGGTAGGAAAAGAGCAAATTTCTGCCATCATCAAAAATCAGACCTGAATATCCCTTATGCCTCCAATTTCCTTTATGCTCCCCCACTGGCTCAGGGCCCAGAACGGGTAATACTTCAGGGGAAAGAATCAAAAGCCCGATGAAAGAGACAACAAAATCTGAGTTTTCGGCTGGCAAGGCCCATGAATGAAGTAATTTTTATTGATAATTGCGGGAATAACTCATTTAAGTTGCGCGTGCAGGAATTGAATCGTTCTCTCCCAGGCTAACCTCGCTGCTTTCTTATCGTACTCGGGCCGATCCTCCTCGAAGAACCAGTGCTTTGTTTTCTCGTAAAAATAGAACTCCACAGGACGATTGGCGCTTTGAATGCGCTCTTTGAGGGCATTAACTTTTTGCACGCCGGCACCCCATTCGTCATTTTCCGCAAAGTGACCGAGGAACGCGGCATCAGCCTTGTCCAGCTTACCACCGCCTGTTCCGTAGAATAGCACTACAGCTTTGACAAATTTGGGCCGACTTCGAGCAGCACTGAGGGCAAAGCCGCATCCCAGAGAAAAGCCAATTATGCCCACGCGCGAACTGCTTAAAGCTTTATGGGCTTTTAAAAGATCAAGCGCTGCAGTTACCTCCGCCCCAGCCACATTACTATCCAGGCTCTGCCTGAGACGCTTAGCTTCCTCAATTGTTCGGGCAACGGCGCCATGGTAGAGATCAGGACCCAGGACCACAAACCCCTCCCTGGCCAATCGGTCACAGGTCTGTTTAAAAAAGTCGTTTAGCCCCCACCAGGCATGCAGCATAAGAACGCCCGCCCCCGCTCCGGAGCCTGGCAGCGCTAAATACCCCCTGAGCGAATCACTGATCGCCACTTGAGTATTCATTTAACTTCCGCTTTCTTTTTATGCTCACTAAAAGTAAGCCGAACCTGCACCCTTTTACCATTACACACAATCCCTGATGCGCAAAAACGGGAAAGTTCTTCCTCACTAAGCCCGGGCGAAATTTTCAAAGGCCGGGAGCAAGCATCATCCTCACAGCCTCGCCCCTCTCAGGCTTCTCCTGCTTAATTGCAATTTCATGGTGAGCACCCGGTCGGAGGAGAAAATGCGGGCAGCGATGAAGACCAAGATAGAAAAGACTACGAGCATGTAGAGAATGCCATAGAAAACGGGAGGATAATTGGCCAGAAGGATGTTCTGGGTCGCCAGGAAGGGATGGGAGAAGGGAATGATCCACACCAGGACCTTCAAGGGCAGGGAGAGGGAATTGACGTCCGAGAAGAGGGTGATGAAGTACGGGATCAGAACCAGAAAGATTATGGGCATCAAAAGGCTTTGAGCGGATTTCAAATCCTTAGCCAGAACTCCTAAGATCACAGCGATGGCCAGTCCGCAGAGGATGGCTAAAAACAGGGAGATACCCAAAATCAAATAACCCTGAGGGGTAAAAACCAGCCCCAATTTCTGCACCACCGAGTCCAGCTGATTTGAGGAGGGAATGCGGCCCATAGCTCCTCCCATGTAACTTCTTAACCCAACCATGTAAATTCCTGCGGTAAGTAGTCCCACAAGGCCAGAGGAAAGCATTTTTGCTATTACGATATAGTTTCGCCTGATGGGAACTGTGAGCAGGGTTTCCAGGGTTTTGTTTTCCTTTTCCATGGCCACAGCGGAAATCACCATCTGAGAGGAATAGATAATAATCATCATCAGGATAATGGGCACAAAGGTGGACTGGGAAAGGATGAAGTTGGAGACTTCAGCCGGAGATCCCTCTGCAACCTTGTTTTTGATAATCACGAAGTCCCTGTTTTTCACGGGATTCTTCAGCTCCTCAGGGTCCACCCCGGGGACTTTCTGAGCGAGAAAGCTGTCGGAGATGTAACTGTTCACAGCGGAGATCACCGACTTTACCGCTCCCGAAGCGCTGGTTGCGGATATGGAAAACCCACGGATGAAGTAATAGGTCTCGATGTCCATGGAATTGAACTCGGAGACAGACCTGCCGAAGCCCTTTGGGATGAGGACGAGGAGGGTGGCACTGCTTCCCCTGGCTCGCTCGATGGCGCTCTCCTTATCCTTCTCGTCCAGCATGGTGACCTTGAAATTGGCGGAAGAGAGGCTGGCAATGATGCCCTGGGAAAGCTCGGAAGAATCGAGGTCCCACACCGCTATCTCCTGAGGAGCTGCGGCCTTTTCCATTTCTCCTTGCATCAGCGTTCCCATGAAGTAGAAGAGAATGAGGGTAAAAAGGAGAGAGGCGATCAACTGAATGTTGAGCAACTCCTTTGTTTCCTTTTTGATCAGGTTCAAAAATTTCCTCAACTCACTGCCCTCCTGAAGACTTCTTCGAGGTTGTCTGCGCTGTATTTCTCCTTCAGTTCCCTGGGAGTTCCCGTATCCAAAATTAACCCTTTGTCGATCAAAGCCACTCTGTCTGAGAGGAACTCGATTTCCAGCATGTTATGAGAAGAAAGGAGGACGGAAGTCCCCTCCTTCACGTAGTTCTTGACGATTTCTCGCACTTCCAGAGAATTTATCACGTCAAGCCCGGAAGTGGGCTCATCCAGAATGGCCAAAGGCGGCTTGGTCATCAAAGCCCTGGCCAAAAGCAACTTTCTTACCATGCCCTTGCTGTAAGTGCCAATCCTGTCGTACAGGCGCTCTCCCAAATCGGCTATCTCCGCAGCTCTCTTTAAAAATTCCTCCACTTTTGCGGAATCAGAAGCGTAGAAGTTGGCCATGAATCTCAGATACTCGATTCCTCTCTGGTTCCTGTAAGCGCCTGCTTCCTCGGGAAGGTAGCTGATCCTCTCCCTTATTTTCTCGGGCTCTTTTCTCAGGTTGTAGCCCAGGATTTCCACGTTGCCCCCAGCCGGGGAAAGGAGAGTGGCGATGACCCTCAAAGCCGTGGACTTCCCTGCCCCGTTGGGGCCAATAAGGGCGAAAATCTCGCCTTTCTGGATTTCAAAGCTGATGCCTTTAAGAGCCTGGAGGTTGCCGTAATTCTTCTTTAACCCCTCGACTTTAAGAACGGTATCCATTTCGCTTTCCACCTTTTAAACGAAATAAAAGTTTTCCCATACCTATAAATAGACTCCTCAGACACCGAAATGGTTTGTGATTTACAAATACTTCCCAAATAATACCTGAAACGCAAAGGGAGTAGAAGTTTAAAGGTGGTTCGTTCGCAAGCTCTATTTCCCTCTCTTCATTAAGCGGAGCAGAAGCGGAGGAGAAGCGGAGCAGGTGAAAAGTCTCTGCGTGCTTTGAGGTTGAAAGGCTCGAACTTTCAGGAAATTTTTGCTCACCTCCCGGGTTGCCGTAGAATGGAGCAGGGTTTGGATGTGAATAACGATAAATTGATCGCCTGGCTTTTAGAGGGTCCGCCCTGGGTTCAATACAGGACAAGGCTCGATTTGTTGCACCAGACAGAAAGCGATCCTGAAGTGCTCAAAGCTCGTCAAGAAATGATCAAACACCCCCAAGTACAGGGATTATTGGCGGAATTAGCTCAATGGCCCGGTTTTGTCTTATCGAGCCACAAGAGCGCAGGGCACCTGATCCACAAACTGACCTTCGTGGCCGATCTGGGTTTATCCTTCCAAGATTCCGCAATAAAAGGAGTCATCGAGAAAATTCTCCAAAACCAAGCACAGGATGGGCCTTTTCAGGTGTTGATGAACATACCCCCTCACTTTGGAGGGTCGGGAAGGGATCAATTTGCCTGGGCGTTATGCGATTCCCCGCTCATTCTCTATTCCCTGGTAGGCTTCGGTTTTTTCGCGGACGAGCGGATCCAGAAGGCAAAGAGGTTCCTTGAAAACCTGGTCAGGGAAAACGGGTGGCCCTGCGCAGTCTCCCCAGAGCTGGGTAAATTCCGCGGACCGGGACGTAAGGAAGACTCTTGCCCCTTTGCCACCCTGGCCATGCTCAAGGCCCTTGCTCAAAGGCCGGAGTGGAGGGATAGCCGGGCCTGTCACCTTGGGGCGGAAACCTTGCTTGCCCTCTGGGAGGAGCGCGAGAAGCGCCACCCCTACATGTTCTTCATGGGGACTGATTTTTGCAAGCTGAAGGCTCCATTTGTCTGGTACGACATTTTGCACGTGGTGGATGTCCTGACCCAGTTTCCCCGGTTACGCGCGGACGCTCGTTTAAAAGCCATGATCGGGATAATTAAAAGGAAAACAGACGAAGAGGGTCGCTTCATTCCTGAATCCATCTGGGAAGCCTGGAAAGAATGGGATTTTGGACAAAAGCGTGTCCCATCACCCTGGCTGACCCTGTTAGCCCAAAGAGTGCTGAGGCGGATGCAGGTTTGAGGTTAATAATGCGTAATCTTTTCCCTAGGGCTTTCACTTTTGGAATAACAAAATCATTCTCGCGCTGATGATCATATGATGAGGAACCTGTGGTCAATTTTTATTATGTTGCTAAACTGGCTCGATGCGCAATTCCTGCTCCAGGCGTTAAATCTCTTCCAGGATCTCTCCGAAGTCCACTTCCAGGCCGTCTTTTAACTTTCTGTAATAAATAATTTTTACCGCGATACGCTCCGATAGTGCAGCTTTAACCTCGTAAGTATAAGGCTTTATGGACACAGGAAGATCTCCAATATAGCCGTCGATTCCTTTTGATTCTTCTTCAGGGCCGGCTAAACGGAAGCTTGTTCCTTTTATCTCAGCCCCTTTCTTCAGGATGGCTTCCTGAAACCTCAAGCCAATGAAGGTCTTGACGACCACCAGATCTCGTACCCACTGTTCCACTAACCCTTTGTCAATACTGTTCAAGGTATCTTCAAAATTTTGAAGCATCTCCATAATTTTCTCCGTGGCAACCCTGATGGCATCCGGTTTTTGCACCAGGTACCATTGCTCCCACTCCTGCAATGTCCTGCCGGTAAACTCCTGGATGAGCTCGCTCATCTGGCCCACAATTTTGGGTCTGGTTCCCTGGGCATATTGATTGGCCAGGTTAATAATGGGGGCGGTATACTTGGGAAATTCTGCGGGCTCAATTTCAAGGTATTTCCTCAACTCCTCCAGGCTGATCTTTATTTTCATAAAATTTGACCTTCTTTAGCAGACCTTTTCAGGTCAAGAAATTTAGCTTTGTACCTATACTCCAGGGTGGCATCCACATCCACCAAACCGCTTTTTATCAGGTGAGCGTTCATGAAAGTCTTATTCCACAAATAGAGATAGCATAATAAGTTCTCATCTTTGTCATACTTTACGTTGTCAAAGCGCAAAAATACCTTTTGGCCTTTGAGCCTCTCACTAAGAAATCGCATTACCTTGCCGTTTTCCCCGATTTTCGCTTTAACGCCAATTAATCTTACTTTCAATCCGTTGTCCAGAAGTAAAACTTCGGGCGATAGCACCTCCTTAACCCTGTAATATCTTTCCCTCTGATGGTCAGATTGATCGATCTTTGAGCCAAATCTTAATTTTTTGGGGTCAATTTTTCTTTCAAACTTGACCGGGTCTTGAAAAATGTAAGGGAGCTTTTTAATTTCTTCCCGATAATCAATTTCCCTTTCCTCTTGCTTCAGAATTTCAAAAGTTGCATCCTCGAAAATCGCTCCCTGGGTTAGCCCTAGCTTGCCTTGAATTACGGGCAAAAACTCTTCGTTTATCTCATATCCGATAGAGTCCCTACCCAGATTCCTGGCAGCTAAAGAAGTGGTTCCACTCCCTAAAAAGGGGTCGAGCACGGTATCCCCAACAAAACTGAACATCTTGATAAGTCGCCTGGGAAGCTCTTCGGGAAACATAGCAAGATGCTTATCCTGTTTTTCCCCGGGAAAATTCCAGTGACCAGAAAAGTATTGATTCCACTCTTCCTGGCTTAATCTGGATTTTTCCTTAATTTCCTTGCTCACCCTAGGAGGGTCCCCGTATTTTCTGAAGATAAGGATAAATTCATAATCCAGCTTGATAATACCGTTTCTGGGGTAAGGAAAAGAACCCATTACCGTTGCCCCGCCAGTTGTATTACAGGTGGTTACCTTTTGCCAGATGATTGCTCCCATGTAATCGAAACCAACGCTCTCGTAGAATTTGATAATTTCAGTCCTGATGGGAATGACCTTGTACCTTCCGTAGTAAACAGAGCGAGCGAACTGGTCGCCTATGTTGATACACAGGCGGCACCCTTTATGCAGAACTCTATGGCATTCATTCCAGACCAAATTGAGGTTGTTAATGTAGTCCTCATACGAATCGTTGAAGCCTATCTGCTTTCCATTTCCGTAATCCTTAAGCTGCCAGTAAGGGGGAGACGTAATGATCAGGTGCACGGACTCGTCAGGAACCTCTTTCATGCATCTTGAATCGCCTATAATAATCTTATGCCAGGTCTTCATCTCAGCTTTATTTTACCAAATTTCAAGCGAGCTTCACGATCGCTTCAAATTTTGAGCAAATCTTGAAGGCATGAGAAATTGTATGTTTTTTATCAGAGAAGACTTCAGAATATGTCCTCTTTACCCATCCTCTCTAATACTTGCCGCACGTTCTTCAATCCGCTTGATCGGTCTCCTGCCCAGGTTGCGGTATCCCTGGTGCGGTCTCTCCGTGTTGTAGTAGATCAGCCATTGGTATAAATCCTCTTGGATTCCTCCACTGATTTTGGAGAACTTGGTCCGGAAAGCTTAGCGGAGAAATTTTCAGGTTTTTTGGCCGGGCCCCTTTTCGCTCCGTATGAAAGAAAGTGAATGAAAACCAGTTTGCCGGACCTCGTCAACGAGGTCAACTTATGAATTCTTTTCTTAATTTTTGACCCCACTAATTGGAAAAAATATTAATGGCGGAGAGACCGGGATTCGAACCCGGGAGTCGGGTTTACCCCGACTACTCGCTTAGCAGGCGAGTGCCTTCAGCCTCTCGGCCATCTCTCCACCCGAAGCTATCTTATCACATTTGAGCAGAAAC